>Ga0222715_10002776_pt1 | contig 15880 bp, 8 predicted proteins | sample C33_9DmetaG_FD_165056 | JGI IMG/M metagenome (GOLD analysis project Ga0222715, IMG submission 165056) | Estuarine water microbial communities from San Francisco Bay, California, United States - C33_9D | ecosystem: Environmental > Aquatic > Marine > Unclassified | place: USA: California...
GTATTATCGATGACTCGATGGATAGCATCATGCTACGCGCTACACAGGCAGCAGAAACAATGCGCCGTGGTGGTGGTATCGGGTATGACTTTAGTCGTATCAGACCTCGTGGTGATCTTATTAAATCGCTTGAGTCACAGTCAAGTGGTCCTGTTTCTTTCATGGGTATTTATGACGCTATCTGTCAGACAATCGCTAGTAGTGGACACCGCAGAGGCGCACAGATGGGCGTTCTTCGAGTCGATCATCCTGACATCTACGACTTTATTCGTGCTAAAAGAAATAGCGATAAACTAACAGGCTTTAATATTTCTGTAGGTATTACAGATAAGTTTATGGTATGCCTAGAGGAAGGTAGTTTATTCCCATTAGAGTTTGAAGGTCGAGTATATGATATGATTGATCCTGTAGAGCTATGGGATGAAATCATGCAGTCTACTTGGGATTGGGCAGAGCCTGGAGTATTGTTCCTAGACCGTATTAATGAAATGAACAATCTTTACTACTGTGAAAAGATTGAAGCAACTAATCCTTGTGGTGAACAACCACTACCGCCGTTTGGTGCTTGTCTACTTGGTTCATTTAACCTTACTAAGTATGTAAATGAAATAAATGGTTTTGATTATCCTCAGTTTGAAGCTGATATTCACGAAGTAGTTCGTGCAATGGATAATGTTATTGACCGTACTATTTACCCACTTAAGGAACAAGAAGATGAAGCAAGAAATAAACGACGGATGGGATTGGGAGTTACTGGTCTCGCAAACGCAGGGGAAATGCTTGGATTCGAATACGGTTCAGCTAATTTCCTTACTTGGATGGCTACCGTCTTCGAGACGCTTCGAGACGAAACCTATAGAACTTCAGCTGAACTTGCAGGAGAGAAGGGAACGTTCCCGCTGTATAACGCAGAAAAACACCTAACAGGTAAATTTATTCAAACACTGAGTGAAGACGTTATTAATCTTATTGAAAAGAACGGTATTCGCAATAGCCACCTTACTTCAATTGCACCTACAGGAACTATTAGTCTCTGTGCAGATAACGTAAGTGGTGGCATTGAGCCAGTGTTTAGTCATTATTATGACAGAACTATTCAAACTTTTAATGGTCCAATTGTTGAGCGTGTAGAAGATTATGCCTACTCTAAAGGAGTTGAGGGTAAGTCTGCTAATGATATTAGTGTACAAAATCACCTCGAAGTCTTACTTATGGCACAAAAATACATTGACTCAGCGTGTTCTAAAACGTGTAACGTGGGAGACGATGTATCGTATGATGAGTTCAAACAGGTCTATGTTGATGCCTGGAAAGGCGGGGCGAAGGGATGCACAACGTTCAGACTTAGTGGTAAAAGGTTCGGGATCTTTAATCAAGAAACCGTGGAAGAAGAAAAGACGATACATGGCGAAACTCAGGAAATGGCTACAGAAGAAGGAAAGGTTGAAGCTTGCTTTATCGACCCGCTTACTGGCCAAAAAGAGTGTTCTTAAAGGAGAAATAAATGGCAGGTCAAGTCGTACCGATTAATGATATAGCATCTGCAGGTGTAGTAAAGGATTTACCTGCCGCTTCTCTTGCACAAAACATTTTTACTGATTGTCTTAATGTTAGATTTAGAGATGGTGCAGTTAGAAAAATGGAAGGAGAAGAGGCGATAACAACGCCTTTCTCCGATCCTATTATATACGTAGCGTTTTGGGATAACCCAAACCTTAATCCTGGAACTGGTTATTATATTGTAGTAACTAACAATGGATCTACAGATACAATACACGCATTAAAGAATGACGGTGTACAAACTACTGAGGTATTAAAGTCAGGAATTGCCCAAGGCGGTGTTTGGCAACATACTTTATTTAATGGTGGTTTTACTTTTATTATTAATAATGGAGTTGAAAGACCACTGTATGTTCAAGATATTCCTGGAAATATTAACATTGCTAGCCTAGATATGTATGAACTTCCAGGCTGGGATTCTTATTATGCTAATGAAGAAATATCTTCTGCTGTTTGGGATTCTGCTAATCAAACGCTAGACTTTAACTTAGGGCAGTTAGTAGACTTTAGTAAACAAGAAGCAACAATTACTATTATTAATAGTGCTACTAATACAATTAGAAACTATGCTAAGTTTAGTGCATTAGGAAGCAACTCAGATGATGCAGATGGTAATAATCAAACTACTTTTACCTGCTCTAATCAAGCTTCAACTAACACAACAATTATAACGCCTAGTGTTTCTATGATACAAAACGGTGATACTGTTGTTTGTAAAGTACGTTCTACTAATGTAGTCCGTGTACGTTGTGGTGTTATTAGAGCCTATAAGAATCTTCTTGTTGCTGGTAATCTTACAGAGTATGATAACACTAATACAGTTATTGTAAGGCGTTTGGCTGGTGTAGTAAGAACATCTGATGTTGCTGCGCCTGGGGCAGTACCTGCTAACTGGAATCCGTTTGCTGCTGGTACTAATACAGCAGATGAATTTACTTTATCTTCAACCGGCACCGTACAAGACATGGCAGAGTTACAGGGTAGAATGTATATCTATACTAATAGTTCTATTCATTCACTTGAGCAAACAGGAAGTTCAACTATACCGTTTTCTTTTTCTACAGTAACAGATAGCTATGGTGCTCAAACAATTGAAGCGGTTCAAGAATACGATGGTCAACACTTTGTTGTCGGGAGTAATGATGTTTATATATTTGGGGGACATCCTGGATCCATTAAATCAGTGGCTGATGGCAGAGTTCGGCGTTATCTTATTGATAACTTAAATAAAGCACAAGAACAAAAGCTTTTTATTTTACGTTATCAATCTAAAGATGAGCTATGGATTTGTTATCCTAAAGGTAGTAGCACAACAATTAATGAATGTCTTATTTGGAACTACAGGTTAAACAACTGGACTATTCGTAGAATGAATAGTACTATTACTTCAGGTGATATTGCACCTTATGATAATAACCCTAATGAAAGAGTTCCTTTGTTTGCCTACGGAACAGAGTTAATGTATGGCGATAAGACTTACTCTTTAGTAGATTCTACTGCCTATGAATCGTTTGTAGAACGTAGAAGGCTTGCCATGAGTCCTGAGTTTGATACTGAAACATTGTCTACTATTGCAATGAAAGTAGAGGGCGCTAATGCTACACTAACAATGTACGTTAAAGGTAGTAATTATCCTGGAGATAATGTTAATCCAACAACAGGCGTTACTAATAACTTTATTGTTGCAAGTGATTATAAAATAGATATTAAAGAATCAGGGCGATTCCTAAACTATAAACTAACTGAAACAGCTACTAATGAATGGAATGTTTCTGGATTACAATATGAGATCCTTAAAGGAGGAACTAGATAATGTCTATTATTCGTCCACCAATTTCTGGTGATAGTCCACAAGACTCGTGGGCGAATCAAGTTACTGAGGCTATTAATAAAGGATTACTTGCGCCAAGCGTAAATCCAAGTGAAGCAGCAGTGATTAGCGTTGATAGCTTTAGTGCAGCAACTGTTTATCTTTATACAAGAACAACAACTGCAGTTGCTCCTGCTGCTATTGCTCAAGACCTTACCTATGATTATAGTCAAGCTGGCTTTACAACTTCGCCTCCTTTTGGTTCGGCTAATTGGGAAACTTCTCCTCCAGGCACAGCTAATGGTGATTATCTTTGGGTAACAACTGTTAATATATCTGCTAACGTTGCTCAAGAAATTATTCCATTTGCAAGTTGGTCTACGCCTACTGTGTTTTCAGTTAATGGTCAAAGTAGTATTGTAGTAAATGCTTTTAAAAGAGCAACATCATTACCTTCAACACCTACAGGTGGTAGCTATAGTTTCACTACACAAACACTTACTCCTCCCAGTGGATGGTCTGTATCAATACCTAGTGGTACTGATCCCGTTTATATTTCAACTGCTATTGCTACGGTATCTGGCACTTCAGGTGTAGATAGTAGTCTTTCTTGGTCTGCTGCAGTTAAAATGGTAGAAAACGGAACGGATGGAGATGCAGGACCAGAACTTGAATCAGGATTAGTGTATTATACTACAGCACAAGCAAGTAATCCTGGAACGCCAAGTGCTACTGATTACAACTTTACAACAGGCGTTTTTACAGGCCTTACTAGTGGTTGGCAAACTAATCCAGTTACAGTTAATATAACTACAACAACTGGTCTTTATTGGTCTTCTAAGTTTAGAATTAATCAAGGACCAAACGATGCTAATCCTACTATTGTATTTAATACACCTATTCCTTCTGTAAACTTCGGTACTAATATACAGTCTGATAACTATATAACAGGTAGCAGTGGTTGGCAAATACAAAGAGCTAGTGGTGATGCTGAGTTTAATAATATTGACATTAGAGGTAATATTGAAGCTACTAATTGGGATGGTTCAGCTAGTACAGGGGTATACATATATCCAGTAGCAGGGCGATTATATGATTCATATGATACTTTTTCTACAACACCTACTAGTTTAGCTTCAGGAAGTTGGACTCTTTCTAATCATTATAATTTTGCTAATAATCCTTCAAATACAGTAATTACACCTACTAGCTGGAATGATTTTGTAGATTCACCGTCAAATAGAAGAATACTTAAGTTTAGAAAAAATAGTTCAGTAACTAGATTTATAGCAAACCTAGTTCCTGGAGATACTATTTCAATTTATTTAAACTATCCTACTTATTCTAATACTTTTGCTAACTTTAATATTTCAGAAGCAGGTTTTATTACTGCTGCTTCAAGTGATAATGATTATGGCTATCTTGTTTTAAGTGGTATTAATGGTTCTACAACTTTTCAATGGGCAGGAACAAGCACAAGTTTAAAAGCAAATACGTTTTTAAAGTTTTATCCAGGCAATGTAGGTTATACATTCCAAAAGAATGGTGATGCAGCTATTAACGGTGGTACTTTAAATGTATCTAATTTAGTAGTTGAGGGAACATTAAGCGCATCTAATATTAATGCAGGATTAATTGTTAATACCGCAAGTGGCGTTTCTGGTGGATATGCATCAGGTGGACCTTGGTATAAATCTGTAGAACTAGTTGCTTCTAATAGTCCAGACTATATATCAAATATTCTTTATTCAATTATTGGTCATGCATTTTTTGAAACTCAAACATTGTATGTAGCATTAGTTAGGGTATACCCAGGGTATGTTAGCTATGCACAAAGTAATTCTACGTTTTCTACAAGTACTATAAGCTTTTCAGTTGGTGGTATAGGATATCTTAGTGGAGTACCTTGGTGCCAAACTGTTGATTATAGAGCAATGCCAGGCCGATCACCTGGATTTTCAGGAGGCCACATTAGCCTAGTATCAGGATTAGTTAATGCAGATCCGACTTCTTTATATATGGTAGTTGGTAGGGTTAGCAGTCTTTATCTATATGTAGATGTTAGTGGTCAATTGCAAGAAATAAGAGAGGAAGTGTAATGATTTATTATATTGTTGTAGATAGAAATACAGAAGAAATATTAGTAAGAGGACATACAACACAACTTAGTTCAGAGTCTAACGAAGAACAACTTGTGTTAACTAATATTTTTCCTCCTGAAGAAGCTACACATTATAGTATAGACAATGCTTCTTTTTATGAAGCAGGTGAGAAAGTTGCCTATAGAAATAGAATTACTAGGAATAGACTAATTCAAGAGTCAGATTATACGCAACTATCAGATGCTATATTTCCAGGAACATTAGCAGATTGGCAGGTTTATCGACAGGCATTAAGAGATATTACTACACATAGTAATTGGCCTGTGCTACAAGAAGGGGATTGGCCTACAAAGCCAAGTTAAATATGATAAGAAAACTAGAGGACAATGATGTATTCGAAGCTATTACGCTAATGAATAAATCAACAGAAGACAATGAGTACTTTGGCTATAAGCGAAATGAAGCTGTATGGATAAAGTATTTTGTTGGACTAGTAGAAAAACAAAAAGAAACCCCTCATGCGCTTGTAATAGGCGACTATGTAGACGGGCAGCTAAGGGGTTTTCTTTCTGCTGAATCTTTTACTAACTACTATACTAACGAATATATAATGGATGTTAAGGATTGTATTGTTGATCATGACCACAATAACGCCTTTACAGTCTATCGTTTATTCGATGCCATGATTGCACATACTAAAGAGTATGGTGGTAAGCATTGGCGAGCCGACTCTATTCGTAGCGAGCAAGAAGCTATGGATTATGGTCGTTTCTTGCAACGCCGTTATAATTCGGCAATTCATGTCTCAGTCAGAGGCGTAATACAGGAGAATTAAATGTTCGAAGATTCGAATCCAAATCTAGGAATCTTTGATATGCAGGTAGAAGTACCGGAGGACGCTCCAAAATTTCTACATAAGCATTTCAATAATCATATTTGTAATAAAGGCGGGGGTGCTAAAACTACAACAACCGTAAGTGGTATTGATCCTGAGTTTAAACCATATCTTAAAGATGTTTTAGCTGATGTTACTTCTAAGTATAAGGCTGATGTTGCTGGTGGCGCTGACGCTGTAGTTGCAGAAATGACTCCTGAACAGCTACAAGCATTAGAAGCACAGAAAAAAGCAGCTGAAGATGCTATGGCTGGCACTGGAGTATACGACACTGGCGCAGCCCGTAGGCGTGACTTAGAAAATATTATGGGTAGCGCTTCTGGTATGGCAGCTGCTGGTGGTGGACTTGGTTCTGCTCGTGGTGAAAAGGCTATGTTGGGAGCTGTTGCGGATCGTTCATTAGAGTTACAAAAAGATCGTCAAGCAACAATGGAGCGTGGCATTACTGGTCTTGGTGAAGTAGGAACTACTAAGCAACAGTATGAGCAACAACGGCTTGATGCACCTCACACGGTAGCTTCGCGTTACTTCGGATACCTTGGTAATGCACCACAACAACAAACATCTACTCAAAGCGGAGGTGGTAAGTAATGGCTGTTCAATTAGCTAAGCTACAAAGAGAAGAAGACCCTAGACAAGGGCCACTCTATAGACCAACTCCTCAACCGATGGCTCCCCAAGAAAAATCAGCTGCACAACAAATGACTGATATGGCAGCTAATAGAGCTATGACAAAAGGTCTTGACTATGGAGAAGAAAAAATAACAGAAGGTGTTTCTTCTATGTTAGCGCCTTCAGTAGCAGCTCCCTCTGCTGCCCAAATGACAACCATGTCTGAGATGGCAGGGATGCCTTCTGCAGCAGGCGCAGGTCTTTCTCCAGGAGCAGCACAAGCTGTCTTAGGATCAGGGTCTAGCGCGGCCCCTTTGGTTGCACAAGCAGCAGGGCAAACTGCAGGTCAGCTTGCGGCTACAACAGGCGGTCAGCTTGCTACTGGTGCTGCAACAAATGCGGCAGCTGCAGGTGCGGGTACAGGTTTAATGGCAACGCTAGGTACAGCAGTACCTTACATTGGCGCTGCAATGCTTGCTGGTAAAGCCTTTGGTTTGTTTAATAAAGGTGGTCATGTTGGACCATTACACGCTAGCATGGGTGGGCTAATGCCTATGCTTATGGATAAAGCAAAAGAAGAAGGGATTCCTATGGGGCTAGCTTCAATGCTTAACAAAGGCGGTATGGCTGGACCATTAGCTAAAGTAGAATATAAATCAAAAGGTGGAGAGACCTACAAATTGTCTTACGGTGGACCGATAAGCAAAGGAGTATAACATGAAACTAAAAAGCCTTAGTCAGAAAGACCGTTATGGCAATATGTTTTCTTTTGAATTCTTTGAACCCGATGCTTCTATCCCAATGATGATGATGATCCCTGACATGGCTGATGGTTATAATGGTGCAGACACTAGTAATCACCCTGGAGAACCTAAAGGTACTGATACAGTCCCCGCATGGTTAACCCCTGGAGAGAACGTTGTTAATGCTGAAGCATCTCGTCTTCCTGGTAATCAAGAAAAGATTGATGAAATGAATGAACAAGGTCGTGCTGTTCAACAGGCACAAGGTGGACCTATTCCTACCTATGCTGCTGGTGGAATGGAAGTACCTCGTTATGATGGGATGCTAAATAGTCTTGGTCAACGGCTTGGTGATAGAGACGGTGGTCCTATGTATTCTGCTGTAGGTAGTAAGGTTCCTTCTTGGTTAACCGATGAAGTACTTGACAGCCTTAAAATGGTCGAATCTTCAGGTGATCCTATGGCTACTTCTGAAGTGGGAGCGCAAGGTCTTTATCAGATTATGCCAGCAACAGCTCAACAGCCTGGGATGAATGTTCCTCCTCTTGCAGTAGAAGATATCCGTGATCCTGTTAAGTCTAGAGAATTTGCTAGGAATTATTTAACAGGTATTGCTAGCGCTAATCCTGACTTTACTCCTGAAGAAGTACTTACTGCTTACCATTCGGGTGCAGGTAATGTCCGTAAAGCTAAAGCTGGAACAGAAGCGCTTGGACCACGTGGACAAGCTTATGCTGGTAAAATAATGGATAATATGTCTGATCCAGATAAGTTTGGTGTTACGCGTAGACAGGTTAGTACAGTACCAGGAACAGTAATAGGGACTATTGGAGATCAAAAAGTTTACTCAGATGACATGGGTGAATTTGTTATGACACCAGAAGGTGAAGTTTATCTTGATGATAATCAATTAAACGCAATGACTCCGTTAGCGCCAGCAGAAGTACCAGTACCAGAGCCAGATGCCCCTGTACCTTCTCCTAATGAAGCAGGCGGTGATATTGATGATGCATATAATACGCTAGCCGAAGTTCCCGAATATAATGTATATGATCTAAATAAAGATGGAGTCGTAGATAAAGAAGAAGCATTGGCTGCAAGAAACAAGCTAATGAATCAAGAATCTTCCGGTGTCGGTACTCCACTTAATATTATGCCTAGCGGTAGTCAAATTGTAATTGATAGTCCAGAATCATCTCTTGCTAGAAATGAACAAATACTAGAAGAAATGATTACTGCTGGAGCAAGTGCAGAAGATATTCGTACTCAATCAGAAAAAGTTGATCGGATTAAAGTTATTCCTGAAAGACAAGATGCATTTAGTAAGCGTATTGCTGCTGAAAAAGAAGCTCAAAATAAAATAAAAATAGCAGAAAAAGCTCAAGAAAAGGCAGATAAGTTAAAAGCAGCGGGATTAGATGATCGAGCTAATGTTGCACAAGCAGAAGCGAATAAAGCTAAAGAAGATGCAGCGGCGGCTACTTCAGAAGCTGATGCTGTTGCAGCTAAAGAAAGTCAACTATATGCTGAAGTGCCAAAGCCGGATGATAAGGCACCACCAAAGCCGGAAGATGCTACTAAAACATCTGATCGTGCATCAGCAGCGTTAGCTAAAGTTCAAGCTGCTGCCAAACAAAATGCAGAAGCAGCTAAACAAATTAAAGAAGATGAAGATGAAATCACTGATCAAGGCAATAAAACTTTAAAATCAGATCCTACATTTGCTGAGTCTATTATGCAAGGATTTAAAGATATGTTTGGAGAGTTGTTTGATCCTAAAGAGCTTGCACGTATGGCAGTTATGTATGCTGGTTCTAGAGCATTGGGTTATGATCATTCAGCTTCTCTTGGTTATTCTGCTAAACAATATGTTAAACGTATTGATGCGGAGTATACTCAGCGCCAAAAAGATGTTCGTGATAAAGACTTTATGGAAGCATACACTAAAGAATCACTTGATAATTATCTTAAAACAGGTGATCGTAATGATCTTATTGAAAAACCAACTAGCAGTTCTGCAATGAATATTACAGGACAATCAGGAACTACGTTTGATCGATTCACTGGAACAGAAGTACCTGTTTATAAAATGGGATCTGGTAAAGATGCAAGGCTAGTTGTAAAATCTGGTGATGGCTTTGTAGATGCGACTTCTTCTCGATTCGAAGTAGTTAATCCTAAACTGCATGATCTTAATGAAATCAGAGATGAATTTCAAAAAAGATTAGGTAATCAAGTTGATGAGTTAAATAAAGCAATAGATAAAGATAGTCCTAAATTAGACTTTTCTACTGAAACATTAGCAAATGAAGCACGTGCTTTATATGTTTCAAATAGAGATCTTTTCAGAATGAACAATAAAAAGGCTGTAAAATTATCGGATGAGATAACTTTAGCACAAAAAGATTTTCTGCAAGATTATAAAAAGCATATGCAAAATCCTAGCGAATTTGATAAGCCGACAAGTATTGAAGGTTATTATAACAAGCGTATAATTAAACTTAAAACAGGTGGTGTCTTTAGTTATAACGATGTTAAAAATACCAATCCTGAAAATTTAGATATTCTCGAAAAGACACTTTCTAATGCAGCAGCTAATGCAGCTATTAATGCTGATGGTAATCTTAATCGTGAAACTTATGTTAAAGTATACCGTCAACTTTGGACTGATGCTAAAGCTGACTGGAAAGAAGTTAAAAATAAAGACGCATTTAAAGCAGATGGCTATGATCCAATAATTCAATGGATGATAACAGAAGCCTTTAAATAATCAATGAAAGTAAGGAGCTAGCCTCCTTGCTTTTCTTTTAAGGAGTATTATATGGAAACTTTTCGTGACAAAAAGAATAACTCTTTTTTGTTATTAGATGGCGATACAGCTGCTGATACTAATGGCAATAAGCTTCGTATTGGCAATGTTAATGCTAGAGAAGTAGACAAAATAATTGAGACAGAAGGTGGTATTGAATTTAAACAGGGTCAAATTGGTGGCGAAGCTCAAGCTAAAGCTATAGCTAAAGTTATTCGCGATGGTGGCTTTAATGATATTGAATATACTGGTGAATACGATGATTACGATAGGCAGATTATTAACCTTCGTAATGATAAGGGTGAAAGCTTAGAAAGTAAACTTATTTCATCTGGAATAACTGAAGTTACACCATATACTTCTGAAGAAGCGATTGTTGCTAAACGCGAGCGAGAGCTTTATGAAGCAGCATTTGGCAAGGAAGAAGATCCGTTAAACGATTTAGGCGATGATATAAGAAATCAGATTGCTCAATCAGGTATTGTATTTAAAGACAAGGCTATTAATGAAAAATATTATGATCCTGAAATACATTCGGGTGTTCGATACAGAGATGTCGAACGCACACTCGATAACAAAGCAATTGGTTTTACAGGAAATGTAGAAACTGCGTGGGATCAAGGCTGGGATGGTGTTAAGGAAGGCTTATGGGGATACCTAGAGGGTATTGGTCAAGTTACCGATATTGACATGATTCAAAATCTTGGTGAAGCTGGTGTTCGTAATGCTAGACTCCGTATGGCAGATGCACCTGAAATTATCTTAGATTATCAAGATGTTGATAACGTATGGGATGGTTTTTCTTGGGCAATGAATAACGCTGTTATGGCGGCACCTTATCTTGTAGCAACCTTTGGTGCTGCAGCTGCGGCTGTTCCTACCACATTAATAGCAGGACCTGCTGTTGGAGGTGCAACTGCGCTTGCTCCCATTGCTACCATTTATGCAGGTCATACTTGGAATGAAATGGAAGGCGAAAAAGGAATTCCACAATTCTTAGCAGCTACTGCTGCAGGTGTCGCAGCCGCTATGGTTGAACGACTTGGTATGAAAGCTTTAATTAGCCCTGCCGATGTTCTTTCTCAAAAAGGAATTAATCGATTAGTTAGTTCCTATGCTAAGAAAAATAATGTTAGTAGAGAAGTTGCTAAGAGCGTTGTTCTTAAGACTGCTAAGGAAGAACAAGCATCAATGGCACGTAGTTTACTTCGGATGAGACCTTCTGATATTGCTAAATTTACTGGGGCTGGAGTTCTTAAGGCTGGAGCATTAGGCTCATTAAAGGAAGGCGGTACTGAGATAATTCAAGATGGCATTCAAGTAGCTACTGCTGGCATAATGTCAGATAAAGAGTACACTCAAGATGAGCTAGTTAATCGCTTTATTAATGCTGGTTTAGCAGGTGGTGTACTTGGTTCTGGCTTTTCAGCTGCTGGAAATGTTTATTCGCAAGGCCAGAATCAACTTACACGTTCAGACCTAGCTAAAGCAAGTACAGATCGTTATCGTGTTATAGAGCAAGCTAGAATTAGAGATGCACAATCAGGTGACACAGACCCTAGTCGGCCTAAGCCATCTACCGTTAATGTTAACATTGATGCTGACGATAGGGACGCTGAAAGAGATAACTATGATTATGATTCAGATATAAATTATTTTAGTAACGAAGCTCAAGTCCATGAAAATGAAAAACGTGGTATTAAAAACTTCTTTAGAAATAATGATGAGTTATATGATTATATTGAAAATATAACTAGTGGATTTGGAAAGCTATTTAAAGCAGCAGAGTCTTCCGCTGTAGACTTTAATAAGCTTGTACAAAGTAAAATAGGTTTAGATATTTTTTCTCGCATTGGTCAAATGACTACGGGTGTGTATCATGCTGGTCAAAACTTTAAACAGTATAGTGATCAGCTAATCTCTGACTTAAAAACCTTTGTAGATGAAAAAGAAATTGCTAAATCTTTTGGTTATAAAAATATTGATTCAAAAAATGCAATTGATATTTCTAAAAAACTTAGAGAGTTTGGAAGATCAGGTGGATTTGAGAACTACGAGTTGATGGTCTTACAACAACAAGGCGCTTTTGATTTAGCAGATGCTTATATTAAAGGTAATCGTGATCAAATAATTGTAGACGAACTAAATGCATTAGGCTTAAGCACTGATGCAGATATTCGTGCTTACTATGCTAAGGCTAAAAAATTCCCTAATGGTGTTGTACCATTCGAAGCATTAAAAGTAGATAGCTTTACCGAAGCTAGTAAACTATATGCTGCAGCTAAACAAATTAAAAGCTCTTATGATGCTTCTCATTCAGCCTTTAATGAAGAGTATTCTAAATCAAATAAAGGAAAAACAATACCTTATCGTTCTGATTATTGGTGGAGACATCAAGGCTTTGATCATACTAAGGTTAGAAAGAATCCTGCCGGATTTAAAAAGTGGTTAAAGAGTGTAGACCCTTCGCTTGATGTAGAATCTATCTATCAAAACATCGCTAATAGGGGAGCACATGGCGCACAAGGAGACTTTTCCTTAGTAGGTGGCGTTAAGTGGAGACCTTGGTCCTTTAATCCTGCATCAACAAATATTACAGATGCTAAAGGATTTAATAATTGGTCTAATGATAATCTATTTGAATCATTAAACAAAACACAAAATGAAGTTGCAAAATATAATTCAACAACTAAATACTTCGGTGAAGGTGGTTCAAAGTTATCTCGCTTATTTAAACAATTAGAAACAGAGGGTGTACTTAACAAAGAAGAAATTCAAAAGTTTGCATGGTATACTAAAGCAATTATTGATAGTTCACATGGTAACTTTAGGCGTATCCAAGACCCTCGATGGGCAGCAGTAAATAACTACTTAACATCGTGGTCTATCTTTGCAGGGCTACCTCTTTCTACTATTTCTTCTATACCTGAAACAGCTATGGTTTACTTTAAAGTAAAAGATAGCGATGAGTTTAAACAAGCGAATACCCGATTTATTCAACAAGTTGCAGGTGCCTGGGATAACGCTCTCAAAGCAGAAGTTGAGATAACTAAGAAGCAGTTGGAGCAATCAGGACTATCTGAAGACCAAAACACTGTCGTTGATAGGCTTGCTACAGGTGAGCGTGATGTTTCGTTTATTAAAGCACATGAAGCTTTCTTTAGAGCAGTAGGGATTAAGCAGTTTACTCAATTCCAGCGTAGAATGAATGCTGCATTTGCAGTAGACACAGTTAAATCTGGCTTTAATCGATTAGAGTTTGCACCTAAGAATAGCGATGGTACCTTTAACCTTGATAGGTTTAATGAAGTTGAAATGAGAACTTTCTTAGACTTATCTGACCTTGGTATTGATGTACAAAAGCTATATGATTACTTTAGTGAAACCGATGAGATCTACAGAGACACACTATTTGATATTACTGACAATCGCTCAGTAGAAGGGGATACCGATGCCTTTATTCGTAGTCCTACTCAAAGAGAAACAGCTACAAGAAAGCTAGCACGTCGTGAAAAGCTAAAGGGTGAAGAGTTATTACAGCGAGCGCAAGAAATACAAGAAGAAGTGAATGAGCAAATACAAACTGCTATTTACCGTTTTGTAAATGAGCGTATTCAAAACCCTCAAGCTGCTAATCGTCCTTTGTTTTTCCAGGATCCACATTATCAGTTATTCACTCAGTTTAACGGTTTCATTAGTACATTTACTGCTAATGTTATTCCTAAGCTTTGGCGTGATCAACTGGCAAAAGGTAATCCTAAAGTAAAGTATGATATGTTTGCGTTAGTAATAATGATGATGGCACTAGGAGGAGCTTCTCAGTACATTAAAGACTTAATTAAGTTTGGACAGTCAAGCCCTTATCTTGATGAAGTAGGTTATGTACAAAGAGCATTATATTCTTCTGGTGTTATTGGTCAGTATGAACGAGTTGTAGATATGGTACACCCACTTTATCCACAACGAGGTAACGGTCTTGAATGGATGTTTAATACTATTCTTGGTGAGGCTGGACCTTCAGCTAGAAATATTGAAACAGTATTAACCGCAACAGGACAAGCGTTATCAGGAGAAACAGAAAGAGCAGTATCAAACTTTGGTAAGATACTACCTGGAATTGGCCCGGTAACTTCATTAAGACGTTCTTTGTCTGATGTAGCACACTTAGAAAACCCCCTTAAAGGGGTAGAGTTGCCTGATTCCGATGATATAATCAGAGCATTGTTAAGATAATTCAACGGTCAGTCCTCCTAAGGGGCTGGCCTCCCTTGGAGAAAATTATAATGGGTAAGTTTAGTAATACTCTAGCTAACGCTAGACGAGTAAAAGCACCAGCGCAATCGCCACAAGCTATTGCAATGGAGCAAGAAAAGCGTAAGATTACACAAGAAGCAGAAACAACACCAACAATTGCGCCTACCGCTACTGAGCAGTTAGGGTTGTTAACACCTGCACCAACTCCGGAGACAGAGGGCGTTGTTCCAACACCAACTCCGATGCCTAGCCAAATGGAACAAGCAGAATCGTTGGTAAGCACAGCAGGTGGTATAGACCCTGTTGCCCGTCAGGTTGCTCAACGAGGTATTACTGATATTGAAGGACAAACAACGTTTGATCCTGCAGTAGCACAACGTGCTGTTGAAGCAGAACAAGCAGCACAGTATGAGACTGCACCAATCTATGCTAAAGAATCGGATACTGAATTCTTTGATTATCGTAGTCCTGATCAGCTTAAAAATAGGTTTGAGAATGCTACATCAAGCCGCGATGCTTTAACTAACGTTGTTAATACAGGGTATGAGCTTAGAGAAAAGCTAGATGAAACTTTCAGACCTACTCTAGATGATTTCTCTGATACTGCGCAAAGTGTAAAAAATGTTCTTATTAAGAATAACTTACTTGATTCTACAACTAATCAATTACAACCTAAAGTTGCTAATGCGCTTACAATCCAGTTACTAGAAAATATTCAAGATCATATAAATAAACGAGATGATCGTGCTACAGGTAATTACAACGCTTCACAATCAGATAATGTTTCTTTATTTGAAAGAGATGAAACAAATAAAGTGCAAGGCGAAATACTAAATACAGACTACACTAGAGGTAGCCTAGCTAGAGGCGTCATTGGTAAACTATTACAGGCACCTACTAGAGAAGGACAAACTGTTACCGGCTACGGTGATGCTGGTGTTACTTTAGATCCAGAAACTGCTAGTTATCTAGACACCCTTATGTGGAATGCAGTTAAAGAACTTGGTTTTCTTGATTACCATACTGACAGTGAAAGTGAGTTTTACCGTATGTCAGAGGGTGCAGAAAACTTTTTTAATAACGCCAGAGAGCTTC
>Ga0222715_10002777_pt1 | contig 15879 bp, 36 predicted proteins | sample C33_9DmetaG_FD_165056 | JGI IMG/M metagenome (GOLD analysis project Ga0222715, IMG submission 165056) | Estuarine water microbial communities from San Francisco Bay, California, United States - C33_9D | ecosystem: Environmental > Aquatic > Marine > Unclassified | place: USA: California...
CGAGCAGGTTTTCTACTTGCATTTGTGCAAGAATAAGTTTAGTTTGTTCAGTCATCCCCATGCACTCATAAACTCATCAAGGTGAAAAGTGTCGTCCGTTGCTGTTTCTTCAATCAACTCATCATAACTCATTTCTTTCAACATTTCAAGGTATTCTTCAGGAGTTGCATCCTCATCTGGATCGAAATCATCATGGCAGAGAAACACATACTCATTGTAGAGTGCGTCGATAAGTTGTTCTTTGGATACAGTCATCGTTGATACAAATAACCACCGAAAGGATCACAGTTGCTATAGCACAATTCCCGAGAATCATCATCCAGGAGATTGTACCTCACACCCTTAGCTGGTGACTTCCAGGATGCAGACTTAAATACCGAACCAGTCACTTTATCAATGAAACAATGCACCGAACGAGATGCACCAGTCTTGTGAATCAGTTTGTAATACTTACGGCCTTCATCAAGATAATACTCAGAGTCCACACCATTGTTGTAGATCTCAAAGATCTTTTCTTGGTGATAAGTTACATCATCAGTACCACGATCTATCGCGGATTGATGTAGATTAAGAGTCCAACTTTTCATGGACATGTAGAGTGCGTCACACAACATGACACTGTAGTGTTCAACTTTGGAGTTGTTCATGATAATTTCAGAGAGGAGAAGAACAAATTAGATCCCAATCAAACTCACCTCTACGATATAACATAGAGAAGGAACTTACACCATACTTAGGATCTTGATCTTTATACACTTCTTCAAGTCCAGGAAGAACAAACTCTTCAAACCAATACTTTGCACGATCATTCTCACCCTTCATAAGGTAACGAATTACCGACAACATTTTACCCATTGTATTATGACAATGATCTTCGTAAGTTTCAGGTTTCGCACCCATCTTGACCATGTAATCAGACATTGAAATCACTCCTTGATGGTATCAGTTTCGGGATCAAATGTTACCTCGGTGATAACATCAAAATCCTCAGTCATTTTAACATAATTCCATTCACCTTCGTCTTCACCTTCTTGGTAAATGTGAATGAAACCTGCGGAATCAGTTTTTACAAAACAACCATCGTAATCTTCCTCATCAAAAACATAACCAGATGCGATCAATGCGTCAACGAAAGTCATGGGGAAACCTCTCAACATGGCCAAGATACCAAGATCTAGGCACCTATGGGGAGAATGGTGGACAGCCAGTAGATTGGCCTACCCGATCACCCGATAGCAAACAACAGCGTTACCTTTGGATGGAGGAGCAATCTTCCTGAAAGCTCCATAGGAAAGATCAATGTCTGCGTGACTGTATGGCCCCCGATCATTAACACGAACGATAACCTGTTTCATGTTATCTTGGTTCGTCACCCTAAGTTTAGTTCCCATCGGCAGATACGGGTGTGCTGCTGTTGGTCGGTACGCATCAAAGTATTCTCCGTTTGCAGTTCTTTGTCCGTGGAATCCATCACCAACACCATAGAAAGTTGCAATTCCACACATCAAACTAGCTAGGATCATCGTCTCTCGGATTAACAGAACAAAGAGTGTAATTGATTAACAATGCAAGGGCAAGTGCCGCAAGATAACCTAATGCAATCGTCATGATTCAACTCTAAAGGCACGAGAAATCTTGTTCAGTTTCTTAAGAGTTTTTCGAGTCAGGATAATGTCAGCAACACAGTAACCAAACGAGAACCATGCAGCAATAATAGTAAGAGTAGTGAACATAATTATTCTCCAAAAGATTGAGCGTAAATAACATCTACAGTATCCTGGGCAAGAGCAAGTTCCTCAGGACATTCTGCTTCGTCAAGGTAAGCACAAAGGAGATCATAAATCAATCCCATTTGTACAGAATTGAACAGGTATTGGTGTTCAGGATAAAGAACGGAAACGGTCATTTGTTGAGGTCTTTGAGTGTTTGTTTGAGGTCAACGATTGTGGATCTGAGAACACCTATCGTCCAACCAATTACAAAGGTTGGTTTATCGTATGTTCCAGCCTTTTCAGTATAATTGACATTCTCACATTTCTTTAGAGTGTCCTCTAACGATGTGATTGCGAAACTAATACGATCTTGCGGTGATTCCATTTAATCTTCAAATACAGGCTGCACCATCATTCCAGTTAGTTGGGCTGCATAACCTTTAATGATTTTTCTCCAGACATTTTCCATTTGATTGAACTTAGCCTCATAGATTCTTTCATCTTTTTCGGTGAAGTCTCCATTGGCTTTTCGAGATTCCCTCTCTTTCTTTAGTTGATCCATGCAGATAAAAATACATTCACCTGCTACTGACATCTCATCAGCACTAAGAACGTTTTGTAGTCTACCCATAATAATTTGAAATGATTACCTATACATTTATCATTCGGAGATTACCCTCATTTCACGAAGTTCATCATCAATGATGTCAAAGATCTCGGTATAAATGTGATCATACTGATCCAAACTATCAATCACTTTGGTTGCAACTTCTTCAGTTACAGTTACACTTTCGTCAGGATAATCTAGAACATCATCTTTAGTATAAACCCATGCAGCTACAGAGGCATTCTCTCCTTGTTGTTGAATAAGTTGTTCAATCTGTTGACGAAGTTCGGCGAGTGTGCGAGTCATTGTTGATTAGTTACAAGGCCAATTTAACATCACTGGCGACCCCTGGCAGGATCTGTGGCCAGTCTCCGGACTGTCACCAGGACTTCGGTCGGGTAAAGTTGTAATGTGAAAACACACGACGATTTACTAACTTGAAAGAACCGTAATCGTTGGAGTGAACATAACCCTCATGACCAGAGTTGATGTAATCAACCCCCAGATCAATCTTCACATCAACTTGATCACCAGTGACAGTGATTCCTTCCATGATGAGAAGTTTAGCCTGAGTCAACAGGTTAAACAACAGGAGGAGATTGCCACTCAGAACATCAGAAACAGGACGATTCTCTCGAATACACTTATTGACTGCAATCTTCAGTGCATCTACTTCTTTTCCTTTAGGGTATCTAACAAGATTGCTAACCACACTTGCAAGGCCAAGAATGTAATCAACCCTACGACGACGGGAGGTAAATTGTGCGTCATGATTTACAAAATAAGTACGGAGAAAGTTGTGTTTCATGTAGTTTGGAACACCGAAAGATGCAGTCATTTCTTTGACCTTGCATCCCGAATCTCCGTGATACTGTGTATGACAAACAAAGATAACAGAAGCAGTAGAAAAAGCAGCACTGTCATCCAAGAAAGTGTAAGTAAGTGTATTAGGGGTGTATTGATTGTTGCCACCAAACCCAATAAAATCACCTTGGAAAACACCCTCAACTGGAGGCAATACTTCAAGGCAAGTATGAAGTATTCCCGCAACTTTGGGATTGTTACCGTGATTCTTCTCGATGTCAGAGTGAGTATAATTGATCTTAACTTTCTTCTTATTGAATACACTTTTGGTCGCAACAAACTTCTTACCAGTCTCAGGACATTGACCGAAGACAATAGCAGGCGCACCATCATACTTCACACTACAATCACCTTTGCAGTTACGCAGATAGTTGATAGTATTCTGCACAGCTTCCTTACCCAGGAGTGCAGAATCCTCTGGATGTTCCAGATGAGTGTTAATGGTTTGGTTCTTCATGTAGCCATGATGACACAAAAAAACCCCCTTGTAAAGGGGGCTTGTGACAGTTATTAACCTGTCACACCATTTTGCATTTCATGCACTCTTTGGTGTCTAAGATCCAAAAGTTCTTTATACCTTCTCTTTTGTTCTTTAGATAGTTTGAAATTGTTACTGTGCCACTCTTGACGTAACTCTTTCATTTCTCTCAACACTTCTGAAGAGTTCATGAGTTTTTCTCCACGTTAGTTTCGCCAAGGAAATCAAAAACTTGTTTTAATTTATCGACTTCATTCTTATCTTTCAAACCCATCATTTCATCCATAACTAATTTCATTGCTTCCATCTTTTGTTGATAGACTCTAGATTCTCTTTCAACTTCTTGTTCCCTAATTTTATCTTGCATGATAACCTAGATAACTTTTTGATTATTTAGATTGGTCGAATGTTTTGATAGGTTTAGTTCACTTGGCAAATTATGTTTTGAAAAGTCCCACCTATACTTTTCGGTGATAAACTTTGGCATAGTTTGATGGTAATTTTTGTATGCGGTTATCAATACTTCACCATAAAACCAATGTTGAGGAGCAACGTATTGGGGAGACATTGAAACATAAATCAGATCAAAATCGTAATCACTAAACTCTTGAATCTGGTCTCTTGTGGTCGATCTATAATCAAAGTCTAGATCTGGAAGGTGCCGACTAGGGGGATCATCTGGGGAATACAAATCAATGTTATACTCTTCTGATGATTGTGTCTTGATCCAAGTGTATGAATCAATCATTTTATTCATCTTGAGATACCACACCCAGGAGCCTTCGCCGATTACATTATACTTTTCACATCTCTTTATTTGATCCCAGGTATAAGCAATGTCGTGATGTTGGTCTACATTTACTATTTCTAGTTTTTCAGTCACACTATCCAACTCATAGAGAATTGAATCATGTTCTTGACCAAAAACTACATTTTTACAGTTAGGAATTGACTTAGTGAATAAATCAAAAAGAAACATAAAGTTTGATGGGTCTACATTGAAATCGGCAGGAATCAATGGAGATCCATTAAAAAGTTTGTCCCATCTTTCGTAGACATAAATGGAGAACTGATTGTTGTCAAGAAATCTAGCGTAATCGGTTGTAATGTAGTCTAGATCGAGGGACAATACTTTCATCATATCAAGTAGTAAACTCTGTTACAATACCAGACTCAAGATTATCCTCTGCAAGAGCATAGGTATAAGACTTCTCAATGTTTTCTCTCAGTTTGTTATAGTGAGATTGATTAAAGTTGCCATCATCTTCAGCAACAATCAGTTCAAAACATTCATCGTCATCAACAGCAATTACATTCCAAAGTCCACCGTATTCGCTGGAAGGAAAGGGAACATAATGATCAACGATGTAAAGAAATTTCTGAGTCATTTTCGTTTGTAAATTACCTCGTAAGTGTAAAGGTTTTGTTTGGTTTTGTCAAGTCAAAGACAATACTTTTTGAGGATGCGAAGAACCTCTTTAGGTTGATTCTGGACAGCGAAAGCTTCCTTCTCAACATCATCTCGGAATCCCAATGGGTTGAAGTATCCATTACGACTCTTACAAGCTTGTGCAACATGCAAAGCTTCATGTGCAATGGTCAACCTAACCTCTTCTTGCCAATCATCTCTACTTCCTTGCATAGTTTCAACACACAATAGAAATTGTGTGCGATTTGTAGGATTGCGAGGATCAACGGGAGTCATCACATAGCCATCCCATTTTCTACTTTTGCAGAGAGGATGATTGTCTACAATGACCTCAACATTGATCTGGTTGAGTATGTCAAGAATCTCTTGATGTGTGGGAGTAATGTAATCCATCACCAACCTTTATCTTGCATCCAACAACCAAGCTTCCAACCCAACCAACCGATACCACCACCAATAACCATGGCAATAATACCCACAGGAAGAGTGAATAATCCAAACAGAGCAACGAGACCGCCAGCCATAATACCAGCAGTTGCGACAAACTCGCTCACACTATCAAAACTAATTCCATCATCTCCACTGTCGGATGATTCTGAAGTGTAGGATTGTTCTGGTTCAGAGTATTCTTTTTTCTCAGATACTGGAACCGTATGGTTTATTCGGAAACCATCAACATGTGCATACATGGATGCAACTTGTTCTTGAGCTGCAAATGTATTAAGAGCATCAACTTCGGTTGTTCTGTATCCCTGACGGGGAGATGTCCAAGCTACTTTGTATTTCATAATACTTTGTGAAGGGAAATAAACAGGTAGGAATCGGGGTCTTGTTCATCTATAACAATCTCTTCGTAGATTGCCATAGCATCAGCATCTCGTCCTTCAGATGCAAGATCCGAACACCTAGATTCATGATAATTTTCTAGGTATTTGATGAGTTGTTTCTTAGATTTAATCATGGAAGAATGCCTCAAGAGGAGAGAGTTTCAATGGCATAGCTGTGTAGGGTGTAGTATCTTCTATTTTAACTACACTACCCACTGTGCTACTATTAACTGGGGCGTGGAATTGGTTGGTTTTGGTGTTGTAAAATCCCCAGATGGTTTTAACAGGTTTCCCGAGATTATAGTCGTACCGCTTATGATGATGCAACCAAATAGCAGTAGTGTTCCTCTTGAAATCTTTTTCTTGTTCATAATGAAAACCATCTGGAGCTTTGTGAAAAAGTTCAATCGTCACTTCTCAACTTTCCAGTGTTCGTTACCTTTCTTCGGAACCCAGAAACAGTATTGACGATTCAAAGAAACAAGAAAAAGATGATCCACACCATCAATCATTTTCTCTTGTTCTACAGTGCAAGTGTGAAACAGATCCATTACATTAGCAAAGCGATTCTTGGCTTTACTAGACAATGGAGTGACACAAACTCGTTTGGTTTTAGTAGCAGTCATGTTTAACCTCAACAAAGCTAAGATAATGCATCCAGGAGTGGATTCGGTGAAAGAGTGTGCGGTTTCTTGACCGTCCTAGTCTTCCCGTTCGGGATCTTTTTATTCTGTTTGGGGGGAGCCACCTTCTTTTCTTCCCGAGCGGGAACATCCGAAACACCAGAACCCTTGCCACCACAGGGATTCAGTATGAGCGAATTACTCTTTTTTCGTGATTTTCGTTTGGCGGGTGTCTTAGTACCCTTCTGACCTTTTCGTGTCGCCTTCCAGAGTTGTTCTAATTTAATCTCGGCAGTTTTACGATCTTTGCAATACTCATGTTGCTTACCGAAAGCAATAATGCAATACTCATTTGATCCTATCACTGGAACTGCAGCCATCGTGAAGTCTGGAGTAGCAAACCCACTAGGCCCGTTGTCGGGATCAAGAATAGTTTCGTTAGGAAAAATCATGCGACCAGATACTTCTTCTCGTATTCTAACAGATCTTCAGGAATGTCAAGGATGTTGGTATCAATAGGATAGGAGTTCTTCCACCTTACTTTACCCTCTTCTCTCTGATACAATTTGATACCGAGATGGTTGTACTTTAGGTTTGTGGGTACAAGAACCTTGTAATCATCTTTATCGGGTGCAGTGAGAAAAGAGAGGTTCTCATTCTCTTTTTTGGTCACACAGATTTGTTGTGTGCAGACCAAGAAGATACTCTTGAACGCCTCATAATCCTCCAGATACTTGTCTGCATTTTCTGCAATCATCCTACCCACAAATTGGGGAGAGTGATAGTGATCCCAAGTATTTAACCTGTATTTCTTTGTGAGTTGGTTCTCCAAAGCCTGTTCACTAATCAACCCTAACGGGTTAGGATTGCCTGCATCAAATACCCCGTAGTAAAAGTCACGGGAGATCTTTCGTTTGTCATCAAATGATCGGTTCCAGTTGTGAATGTTCCCCCTCATGTTGTTGAAGGTTCCTTCAGCGTAGACTTCCCACTTTTCCATAATGTTTGGGGCTCAACAAAGCCACTATGTCAGATTAACAAGAGTTTTAGTTTGATTGGTGTGCAGTTCATCAACTGGTTGTGATGTAAAGATCCTTTCCCTATCTTTGTCTACCAGTTTAATAAAGTCGTCTACATCGTACATTGATCCATTATACCTAACCTGAGAAAGTCTTTTTGATTGATCATTATCAAAGATCTTATTCAGGTAGGAACACACTCTAGCCATCGTTCGTTTGTTACCATCTTCTATATTTGTTGGTCTCTTGTGTAAGGTTATCTCCTGATCCATAAACACAACTTGACCATCATTCCAATCATGTGTGTAACTATACTCATCTTTATAAATCGACTCTTTGAGTGTATCCATGAGTCGATCACTTTCATCTCTCGACATACCAACGAACCCATCGAAACTATGACTGGGCATCTTTATTCCCGGCAGTCCAGATGCAGTTTCTCGATAAAGTTTTGTCTCCATACCATCAATGGGAACCATATTATAGTGTATCAATAACGTCTGAACATGATTCAACCCAGGTGCCATAACATGATCAACCCACTTATGTTTTACCACCAATTCTTTGATCATACTTTGCATATCAGAACTCAAAGATTCGTATGCGTCGTGAGTACATAGGAACTGAGTTTGACTATTCTCAGTGTCACTTACACTCCGAAGTCCTATGATTCGTTGACCATCATCAAAGGCACATTGATCACTATGCCAATCTAACTCTCCGTTTTGAAAGATACCGACTGGCCTATTCTTGTCGCCTTGTTTATAACTTACGATACTGGTTGATTCACGCATCTGACCCTCAGTATCATTGCCAATGTAACCAAGATTCAGATAAATGTCTCTCCAATGTCTACCCTTCAGTTTTTTAGTTACAACAGCATCATGAATGAGTGCTCTACTTGGATCACCCCAATCCATCATGGTTTCATGTATCTTTTCCGTTGAAAGATTTTGGTCAATAAAAACAATGCACTCGGAAGAACAAAGTCTCCCAAGTTCTAAAAGTTCTTCGTGACAATTCCAGTCTACATCATAGACTTCAATGCCAACGGATGCACTATAATTTTGTAATGATCTGGTCTTCATTTATATTTTGGAGGGCGAAGTCTTAGAGTATTTAAGTCAATAACCATGACGGGATCTTTTTTTAATAACTCTAACAAGGATTTCATTGCTTTCTCTGTCAATTCACTTTTAGGTCTTGGGTAATTTATTGGCCAACCACTAATGAGTGATTCTTCTATTGACTTTTGATCTTTAAGTGATGGATTATCCCATACATTTTTGCGATTGTGATTGTCAGTCACTTTCTAATCTCCGAGATTGCAGGTTGACCTTGATTGAAAACAGTGTCCACAACAGCTTGAACCTTGCGGGAAGTAGAGATACCCACAGAGTCATAAACAGGGATGCAGACTAATCCAAATGTCTTAGACTTGTCACCCAGACGGATAACACGTCCGATAGATTGACTGATACCGATGTAATCCATGTTGCGGAGGAAGATGACACTTTCCAGTCCGTTGACGTTGATACCTTCGGACAGGATGGAGTGGTGAAGAACCACAAACTTCTTGTTAGGATCCTTACCCCATGCATTTAGAGTGTCAAAGAATACCTCACGGTTGACCTTTTGACCATCAATGATTGCACCAGTCTTGGAGGTAATCGTCATCCAAGAGTAACCACGAGACGCGACATCTTTGCAGAAGTCGGAGTCACTCAACAGACCCATGATCTGTTTGGTAGAACGAGCACAGACAAGAACTTTATTGACTGATTGAGTACCATCAATGAAGCCTTCAGTGACAGTGACACTTTTAGGATTATCAATCGTCTCCATCAGGAAGTCACTATCACGCGACCAGATCTTGAACTTATCCTGAACCATTCCGAGTTGTTTGACAACAACTTTAGGAGGAAGAATGTAACCCTGTTCAACCAACTCAGGTGCAGGAATGTTGCAGATCACATTACCATAAACCTCAGGCATATTCATCCCTGGTTTGTTGATCGTGAGAGAATGTTTAGGAGTCGCGGTAAAGAAAAAACAACGATCAGATTCATGACTGAAATACTCAGTAGGACCGAAGAAGTTACGTTTAACACTGTTGTGAGCTTCGTCAAAGTAAATGTTGTTCACCTCAATGTCAGCTTGACGAATACGATCAAGAGAATTGTAGGTAGTGAAGATCAGAACGTTCTCACCTGCGGTGCGGGCAGTGTTAGCGAACAGTGCAATCTTCTCGGGATTGGTAGTAGAGAAGTGATGAGTCTCACCACTGTGGACATGCATCACATGAGTGTACTTAGTATCAACAAACTCCAGAAACTCTGCGGAGAGTTGTTCTGCAAGAAGGATACGGGGTGCTACAACAACGGTAGTCATTCCGTTGTCAATATATTTGCAGTTCTCAATAAGATCATAGATCATCGTAAGAGTCTTGCCGCCTCCAGTTGGGACGATAAGCTGACCTTTTCCATAGGCCAACATTGCATTACATGCACGGATTTGGTTAGGACGGAGTTGCATTAACCTCGTTTCGATACAGCTAAGATAACCCCTCACCCAGGGGGAGGGCAAGGGGCTGAGTGATTAAAGATCCTTATGGATCAACGGAGGGTGAGACAGTCACCATCAGGATCAAACTTGATACGGTTTCCGTTCACATCTACCAGACCAAGTTCAGTAGGACGACCCAAATCTTCAGGGTTCGGCTTAACATACTGCGGGAGGAATCCAGCAAGTTTGACAGGGAAAGAATCCTCGTCGATAACAGATTCCTGACCTTCTTCCACAGTGTTGAAAGCAAACTGAATCATGACTTCTTTCAGTTCGTTGAACTCTTCAATAAAGTCTTCACGGAACTTTTTGAGATCATCTTTACGGACTGGAGCATAACCAAAGATCCATACAGGAATGTTAAGTCGGGTGCCATGATAAAGAGCACGCATCCAGGTACTCTTGTTGTCACCATTACCAGCACAGTAGGTGATATAACCTTGTGCAATTAGTTCTTGATCGTCACGACCCTCAACACCCTGTTTAGCAAACTTATTCTGGTTAATGAAACCATTAAGAGTATTCTTGCCAGCTCCAGTGGAGTTATAGGTAAGGAAGTTGGGGAAAACCTGACAGTTGTTGTAGCAACTTACCTTGATTTTCTTACGGGCTTTGGAAGTCTTATCTGTAGCAATTAGGTCCACAAATGCATCAATAGCATCAGAGGTATTGGGAATAATTTTCCGTTCAACTGCATTACAGACTTCTTTGATGTAGTCTTGAGCAGTCTGACTCATCTGGGGATTGCTGTGATGGTTAGACTGGTTACGAGCAACAATCTCCCAATAAAGACTCTCGAACTCATATACATCAAAGATGTAGAGTTCTTGACCAAAACGATCAAGAGCTTCGTTGCGGTTGTATCCAGACAGACCTTTTTTCTTTGAAGAACTTAGGTCATTTGCATCAGCACCAACAATCGGGGGTTGTGCATCGAGACGATAACCAATAGCCTCAAAGTTGTTGAATAGATCATTCACATGATCAGCATCATTACTCTTGTCACGAGGTTGTTCTTCAACATCGTAACGAATGAATTGTCGGGGAATCAGATAACGACCGAGATGAGTAGCACCTTCGTATTCAATGGGTGGTGCAGCTTCAAGAGAGGCATCAATCGTTTCTTGAGTAAGTCCGAGAGGATTGGCACAAGCTTGTGCAATCTTATCCCAAACCATTTGCGTCTCAATGGACACATAGGATTGAACAGTCATGTTTGTTTTAATTAAATTAAAGTTGAACAATTTGCAATCTGTTGAAGAACTAAGTTCTTTCGGTTGATTACTTGGCTAGAATACCATCAAACAAAGAACTCTGTCAAGGGCCCTGTTTGTGGTGTGATGATTTCGTAACAATACTCAATGTTACAAGAATCAAGAACTTTCATCATAAGTTTGAGAGTTCTTTGGTGTGGTCGTTGTTTCCAACCATACCAAGCCGTTTTCTTTCCTGTATCATGGGGAGGAACTTGTCCTACAGAGTAATACTGATCTGCTGTTGTGTCGTAGATAACTCCTCTGTCATCATACAACCACCAGTGTGTATCACCTCTGTAATCTACCCCACTCATAGGAACTAACTCATGAGGATCCAAGAGATAGAAAAGGGCTTGAGTAGAATGATAACAATGTCCGTACATTGGATTTGTTTCATTCTCTTTGCGGTACTTTTTAGTAAGCAAATCAGGCGTAAGTTGTGTGCGAATAATCTTCATCATAGATTCTGCACCTTCTTCCGAATAAGAAAAAGGGACGAAACTTAGAGATCTAGTCTCAAAGATTTCATCCCCATTGTATCGGTGTCTCTCAACAACCTTCATTCTCTTACATAAACCCTACTCTGAGTATTATATCAGAAACTCTTCAACATAGCAAGAGTTTCAGCATCAAACTCCTCTCGAATACCAGTAGAAGGAAGCCAATCTTCTGGATTAGTTTCCATCATCGACTCGTAAAGCTCATCGAAGTCGTTGTACTCAGTGTCGAAATCGTTGTTCATGTGTCGTGTCATTTGAACAAGGCCAAGATAACGTGGTTAGTGGGTTGAAGTCAAGGGCTTGACTGATCAGAGATTTTAATCAGTCAGTTTGAATTGATTCATACCAGTTCCAGACTTCCATCCTTCTTGGAAGTTTTCAGAACCCCCAAGAGTAAATGTTGATTCATCTACAGTTGTCCAGTTTTTAGTTGAGATTTCATACATTTTTTGATGAATGTTTTCATCTTCAACTACTACACCAGAAGAACGAAGTTCTTCAGTTCGTTGAAACTCTTCTTCTTTAATTTTAGACTCTTGTTGAACAATATCCCATCCTTTTTCGGACAAGGTTGGTTCACCAAACCATTCATCGGAAGAAGTAACTACGGGAGCAGGAACTCCCGTATATGGACTAAAACCGTGACTAAACTCTCCCGATTTACATTCAAAAACTGGAGCTTCCAGTTCTGAAGGATCTATTTTATCAGTAGATACAGTTGAAGTAATAACATCTTTGATGTTTTTGATAAGTTGTTTAATCATTTACTTTCAACATAAACGTAGTCGGGGTGTTTGGCTTTGAAAGCCTCCACTTGTTCTTCAGTCTTTAGAAAGATAGAAAGAGTAGTGTTTGGATGTTCTTTGAAGTAATACTTCACTTGAATGAGGTCTTTCATATCACGCAGGGATTTGCTCTTCATTACCTTTAGGAGTATAACACTTCCACTCGCCATCGGCAAAGAGGTATGCATAATCCGCCCAAGAATCATTCACACCACTGATGAAAGCTTGGAAGGAATTGTCAAGATTAGGTTCAACATCAACATCACCACGGCCTTCGTAGTAAAGAGTACCGAACTTCTGTTCATTTCCATACCAATCTTTATCAGTCCACAGAGAACTAATGTCACCACCATCAATCAACTCTGCAGCTTTCTGACGAGTGTTGAAATGTTCTTTGAGTTTCTTACCATTCCACTCAGGATAGCCGTCCCAGTGACAGTACACCGAAAGGACAGAGCCATTCTTGAGTTGAATGCCAATGCGAGAACGAGTCGCCATGTGTCTTGATTGATTACATGGCTAATGTATCACCGCCTGGCGACCTCTGGCACGTCCTGTGGCCTGTTTGAAGAGTGTCACACGAGGGAACGTGTCTCCATGCCAGTTACATTCACTCCATTACGAATCATTTTCATCATAGCTTCTTGAGCGCAATTAAAGTTGAAATAACAGGCCCATTTCTCTTCATTGTCAAGCATATATCCAACTGTATAGAACTCAGTTACTTGCGGTCTCTTTCTCTTCATTCTTCATAATAATAAGTTTTCCAGCAATCAAACCGTAGAAGAGTTCATCTAGTCGATCTTCTTCTTGTTTGCAAGAGATTGATTTCTCTTTCGAGAGTTTAATCAATGCGTTTAGTTCTTCTTCGTTAAGATTCCAGTCAACTACGTTGTGCTCAGTAACTTGCATTTGTCTCTATCTGTTCTTAAGTATTTTAACAGATTTATGAGATCTTTCGCATTGTTTCTTAACATTCTGTAACAAACTTCTCTTCAATAGCGAGAAGAGTTTCGTAAGGAATCCATGCGGGTGTTTCATTCTTAAACTGAACCTGAACTTCTCTTACTTTTTCCTGGCGAAACTTAGAGTAAGTTACTCTAGTATTCTTCACATAAGAAATTGGATTGTTCATTTTTTACCTCTGATAATTTCTTTAATAAACTTTTTGTGACTCATTGGAGAACTAAAAGGACTGTTTCTTTCTTTCAGTTGATTCATCACATCTTTAGATATGACAAATTCATGAAAATTTACATATTCTTCTTTAATTTTTTCCACATCAAACCAACCAAGACCATATAGAATAGGTATATAATTAACCGATTCAAACAATCCCCATCGACATAAAACGTCTGCAGCTAATGGTAACCTATTTTTCCATTTTTTCAAATACTTTTCAAGATTAGGTGTAAGTTTAAGATTATACTTAACTTCTTTCCAGAATGGAGTATCCTCTCTCTTGATAAGATAATGTGCCTGAACATAATCTACAATGTTGTCAAAGATTTCATTTACATGTTCATTACATGTTTCATGATCATATGATGGGAGATAATGTATGAAACAGAACATCTGCTGGATTATACTGCCAATGGATGTGGCTTCCAATGGTTCAACAAAACTCTGAGACAGTCCAACTGCATAACAATTCTTATGCCATGATTTTTCCAATCTACCAGGATCAAACTTAAATTCTTTTGTAATATCTAATGATTGACCATATGCCTTTTCCATTTCTCTATGAGCCTCATCTTTTCCGATAAAACTATCACAGTACACATATCCGTTTCCTGTTCTAGTTTGTGTTGGAATTGTCCATGACCAACCTGCATTTCTGGCAGTAGATTTCGTATACTTATTATATTCATCCATTTCTTTAGTTGCAAAAGCTATGGCAGAATTGACAGGCAAATATTCAGAGTAAGACTTCCAACCTATTCCATAAACCTTGTTCAATAAAAGTCTAGAAAATCCTGTGCAATCTAGGAAGAAATCTGCACAATGTTCTGCATCTTTTGTAACAACGGAGTGGATATTATGAGAATCTTCTCTTATAGCAACTTCAATTACATCTCCTTTTATTATAAGGATATTTCTTTTTTCACATTCTTTGTGTAAAAATTCATTCAGAGAGAAAGTATCGAAGTGGAACTGTTCGTAGGGAAGATAATTATAATCACTGAAATTTTTCGTATCTACTTCATTTGTATAGGATTTTGGATCACAAATTTCTTTTGGAGAACATCCACTAGAAATAAGATGAGCATACATCCCATAATAGTCTCCATATTTTTTATTCATAGGAGAAGATATAGAATGGACAAAATCTTTTTCTGACCAATTTTCGAAATATACTCCAGATTTAAAAGTTGAATTGCAGTGCAATATTGTATCCAACTTTGTTATTCCAATGAAATCACAAAATCTTGACCAATGTTCTGTGGAACTTTCCCCAACTCCAACTATTCCAACATTTTCAGATTCCAGTAGGTTTATTTCTATTTGAGGAAACTTTGTCTTTAACATTAGAGCGGATATGCACCCAGCAGTTCCACCACCAACTACAATAATTTTATTAATCATTTATGTTTATTTACTCAGATTTTCTCCATTGTTTACGCATAATTTGATATTCTGGGTCATAAGCAGCACGATCTCTTACTTTTTTGAAGATTTGGGCTGATCTTGCTTTGACATTCGTGAGACAATCTTCCTCGCAGGGAGATACACTCCCATTTTCTGCATATTTCCGTCCCGAAGAGTGATTGGCATACCGTCTGGCACGAGTGAATCCCATCTCAAGGAACTTTCTCGACATGTCCATTCCAATGAAATCTTTCCGTCGTTTATACTCACAGAACATTTCGTATATTTTATTAGAACTTTTAGTAGCAGTTTCCTCATCTACGAATCTCCAATGAGCGCAAATATCGTTAGTGTAAGGCCGTACCAGTAGAACTCCTTGTTCTCCCCTTCCAATACGATAAAGTTTGCGAGTTTCTGCATCTGTAAAGTCAAGTGATTGATAATCGAGGTCATAATCAAACTCTTTCATAGCTTTTCACTTCAAGTACAACCAAACAATCCACCGCCAATGGCAGCACCTACAGGGATCGCCCAGTAACGTCCATCCTGTCTAGATAGTGCAGCACCCACACCACCTCCTACAAGTGCGCCTAGAGCGGTGTGAGTGGGGTCACATTGGGGTCTA
>Ga0222715_10002779_pt1 | contig 15866 bp, 11 predicted proteins | sample C33_9DmetaG_FD_165056 | JGI IMG/M metagenome (GOLD analysis project Ga0222715, IMG submission 165056) | Estuarine water microbial communities from San Francisco Bay, California, United States - C33_9D | ecosystem: Environmental > Aquatic > Marine > Unclassified | place: USA: California...
GCATCCATGTCGACGGGTGGGTGGAATAGAAATCAACACGTCTCGCCGTGCGCGCGTTCGATCTCGCGTGCGATGCGCGTCCGTCGTCGTCTGCCGTCGCCCACGGGACGTCCGACGTCCAAGCACACACGCAGTCGGGTGACGTCAGATGTTCATCTCTTGGGTTCACGATTGGTCGTTCACCCCCTCCAACTTTTTCCAGCGTTCTCCCGAGACGGAGAGAACCCCCGAGCGCGCGGCAGACGGCGACGACGACGACGACGACGGCGACGCGCGCATACGCGTGGGCGAGGCATGGACGATTCGTGCGTCCGCGGCTGCGGCGTCGTCGACGACGACGACGACGACGCGACGACGTCGACGGTGACGGTGTCGACGTCGTTTGACGTGCGCAAGGGCGTGGACAGGTCGGCGGCGACGGTCATTTTTCAAGACGATGCGCGCGACGTGCGCGTGTGCGTGAGACAGAATCGCGATGGGGACATCGAGGTCGATCCAACCGCGCGATGGGTGTGGGATTGCGCGCCGAAGACGTGCGAACACTTGTGTGCGCGCGCAGAAGAACTCGTTCGAGGGAAGCGCGTGATTGAAATCGGCGCCGGCACGGGGTTGCCGGGCTTGGTGTGCGCGCAACTCGGTGCGACGTCGTGCACGTTGACTGATTTACCATCTGAACTCAAACTTTTGGAAGAGAATGTTGCGTCGAATGACACGCGTTCATGCGCGGTTGATGTAGACGCGCTGGCGTGGGGCGACCTGAGCGAACGGTTTCAACGCGAACGATTCGACCTGTGCGTATGCAGCGATGTTCTGTATCACCAACCGCTCGATGTTTTTCGCAAGCTGGCCGATACGCTGAAAGCGGTGGTGAAAAAACCAGGTGGGACGTTAGTTTTCGCGTATTACTTTCGCGAGAATTTGATTCATGACGCGCATTTCTTTGAGTATTTGGATGAAGCGTTTGACGAAAAAGCGCGCGTTGAGTTTGCTGATTGCCCAGATATCTGGCTATTCGAGCTCGTGTTGCGTTGATTCTTTCTTCGATAGACATAGCACATAGTGGTATTGATTATTGTAGCGTTTTGTTAGTAGTTACGCGTACGTCGTGCGTGTCAATGTCAGCCTAAATGCGCTTGAGACGCGCGCGAAAAATCCCTTGAAGGGCAGTTGAATCGACTTTTTTAAGCCTCGCATCACGAACGGTCCTTTGTATGGGGGTACCAAATTGAGGAGTGTCGGTCCGCGGACCCGCATACCAGCGCACGCGCTCGACGACGACGACGACGACGACGACGACGACGACGACGAACGAGCACGTAAAATGACTTCATCGTTGGTATTCGGGCAACTCAAACGTCTTCACGACGCCACCGCGGGCGAGGACACGGTGTATGAGCTCAAGACGGAGCAGCCATTCACGATTGGGCGACAAAGCGGGTGCGAGATTCGTTTGGCGTCCTCGGCGGTGTCGCGCAAGCATGCGGTGTTGACCGTTATCGATGGCGTACCGTGCTTGAAAAATATGTCCAAGTTGAACCCTGTGACGCTGAATGAACGATTGCTCGATGCGGAGAACGCGGTGAAACTCAAGCACGGCGACGAGATTGGCATTCAACTCTCCCCCGAAGAAGAAGCGACGTTTATTTTCGAGTCGATTGGTGGAGAGCTCGTTGTTCGCTCACCTTTGAAAGAAAATGGCGCTAATACCCCTACGAGTGCGCTGAACACATCATCGTCGCCAATCAAAGGCAGTCCCGGTAAGTCGTCCCCGAAACGATTACCGGCGCCGGGCGACGACGAAAACCGCGCACCAGGTTCTCAACAGCGAAGTACCCCTCGACGAGCTGCGGCGATGAACGCTCTTATTGGAACACCAATGCCCACGAAGGATATTTTGAACCAAGTGAGCGAACTTAAGATGTCTGAAACTCGCGAGCGTCGTAATTCGTCGTCTGTGAAGTCCCCGCCGCGACACGACATCACGCTCGTCGGCGGCGACTTTTCGTTCCAAGACGACCAAGAGCATTGCGGAACGCCCGAGGAAGACAAGCTTCAAGTGCCCAAGTCACCTGGAAAGAGTGCTTTAAAAGCACCAGAGAATCGACTCGCCACTCGTCCGAGTACTATCCGCCGTCGATCCATTTCATTTGCGAGCGAGCAAGAGCTGGAGGCTATCAAATGGATTGCTCCGCACAATGGCAAGGTTGAGTTGTGCGGTCGCATCGCGCCGATTGCACTCGACACGAACCGTTCGCCGCGTCAACGACGAACGCCATCACGAAGCCCAGTGAGTGCAATTAAGGTGGCCGTTCCGATTATCGAAGAGCCTGACTCGCCGGCGCAGCCACTCGCGTTGCCCGCACCTTCTCCAAAGCGCACCGCTTCGCCCAAGAAGCGTCGGTCGAGCATTTCATTCAAGGCTGTTGAAGATGGCGAAGAAAATGAGACACCTGATGCGAGTTTCACTCGCAGCGGCAGTCAGCTTCAACGCAAAGATACGCCCAGGGCAAGCACACGCAGCAAGCCATCGATGACGCCCATGTCTCCGGTGGACTCATCTATGAAATTTACTCCAATCGTCATGTCCGAGATGAATGACGATGAAAATGTTGATCGCACGGAAAGTTTACCATCGATGACGCCTCCGGCGAGCGCGAGCATGAACAACTTCATGTCTCGCATGGAATCCGCGGCGGCGACTCCGAGCTCAGAATTCAAGCGCCCCCGAGCGCCGCACAACACTCCGGTGGCCGAACTCAACAATCAGTCTCCTGCGAGTGTGGGGTTCGATTTGGCTGGTTGGAACTTGTTCCGTTCAACTCCTGGTGCCACACCTGCTGCTTTGGCTGGAGTTTTCGACCGTGATGAACGTTGCGACGCGATTTTGCGCGCCGTGCAACAATTGGAGGCAGATGCCGATGCTGATATGACGGCTGCTGATGAGATTGATGGCGCTTTGGCGACGTTGCCCACGCCTCCAAGCACGAAAAAGCGAGTGCAAGAGTGGTTGAGCACGGACTTGGCTCTTGCAGAAGTACCCGATGAAGAAGCAGAGGATGAAGAAGAACCTGTCGCGAGTCTGCCATGGAAAGGCTCGGGATCGCCGTCGCCTGCAAAATCCATCGTAGTCAAAATGAAGAGAAAGTCTCGTCGTCGGGCCAAGCAAAGTGGTGTCAGTCTGCGAATGGATCAACTGCACCGAGCGTTGAAGATGACTCGCGTCGCATTGGTGAAGGAACGCAAGCGAAGCGAAGCGTTGAAGGAAATGTATCTCGAGCTCATGAGCGCGCAACAAGATAACGTCTTCGTCGCGTCACACGATCAGCCGAAAACGCCAAAGGTCGCCATGAACATCAACGTCAAGGAGGCAACGCCAGCGCCGGTGAAAACGCCAAAGGTCGCAATGAACATCAACGTTAAGGAGGCGACGCCAGCGCCGGTGAAAACGCCAAAGGTTGCGATGAACATCAACATCAAGGAGGCGACGCCCAAAACTCCCAAGGTGGTCATGCAGATTACCATCAATGAAGCAGCGAAAGCGACACCAGTGGTTTCTAACGCACAGTTGCCGAAAGCGTCGTCGTCAAAGGCGAAAAAGGCTGCTGTCAAGTCACACGTATGCGCCGAGTGCGAAGTTGAGGACAAATGCAAGACCATCAGCTGCGTTTCTTGCCAAGTTGTCTATCACTTGAAGTGTTGCCAGCCGAAATTGACGCGCACGCCAAAAAGTCCTTGGTCGTGCAATTCTTGTCCTGAAGTCGAGGCAGAGACCGCGGTCGTCGCTGAAAAGCGCTCGCGCGAATCCGACAAAGCTGACATCAAGCCGACGCGCTCGACGCGAAGCCGGCGTAATTGAATTTTATTGGATGCGCGCCGTCATGTCAAAGAGAGTGAGTCTTAAACACGGTACGCGGCATCGTTCCACTGCATTTGTCTATGATCATTTCCAACACACGAGTAGTAGTACATCAATTTTGTGTAAAATCATCTCACAACATTAATACATCAAAGCGCGTCGTCGCCGCCATATCCACACTCGTCAGCGTGCACGAGACATGTCGTACTCGTGTGCGCCCGCACAGGCGTGCCTTTTGCGACGCGCAGCACCCGGGCATTGCGCTCCTGCGCGTCGGGCCGCCGCGCTATCGCGCCGTCACCGCTCGTCATCCGCGCGCGCTGTTCAAGACGACTTACTCTCGCCGGTCCTCGATGCGCCCATGGCCTTCGCGCCCGACGCCGTGGATGGCGTGTCGGTCGCACTCCCGCTCCTCGCCGCGCTCGTCGCCATTGGTGGGACTCGAACTGCGCTGTATGCGTCGCTTCAGTACGCCACCGCGGGTTTTCTTGGGCGGCAAATCGCCCGCGAAAGCGTCGTCGTCGAGCTCGGCGTGGACACGAAAAATCTGTACTACTATCCAAAGTCAACAAAAATGGTCATAGGCGTCGATCCTGACGTGAACACGGAGTTGGTGAATCGCATGAGCATTGAAACTCAAATCCCAGTGCTACCGCGTGCGACGGTGATCGCGGGCACGGCAGACGCTGATCTATTCTGGGGACAGCGGGCGGGTTCGGTTGACGCCGTCGTCACCACGGGTTGTTTGGCGAAATTATCCGATGAAGAAGTAAAAACGGTCGCAAAGAAGGCGGCACTTGTGCTCAAGCCAGGTGGTAGGTTTATTTTCGTCGAGCCGGCGTCAGGCGAGCGAGGACAAAAACTATTCGACGCCATAGAGGCGACGTTTGCCTTCAACGAGCCGCTCGAATTCGACGGCAAATGGGCGACGATGCCGTTCGTGCCCCACGCCATCGGCGTCGCGATCAAATCACAGCCCACGGGCACTAGCGTAGAGGATGGAGAGGCAAATTTGAAGAACATTCGTAGTCGACGTCGCAAGCGCTGAGCGTTCACTTAATATGTATTAATGATTTATCTAGCAAAAAACGCTTCGGGTTGCATGACAACCATAGCTACGCCGCCCGCGAGGCAGCCATAGAGACACGTAAACCACGCAATGCATGCGCACGATTCAGCAATCACCGACGGAGGGATGAATGAAGCATTGGCATCCATATCGCCGTATGTCCACACGGCGATACTACACGCGAGAAGTAATAATGCGGGAGCCGCGCATTGCAGCGCCACCTTGCACACCAAATGGTTGGTCAAATCCAATCGGTGGCCGATGACGAGACGCTCGCGTTCGGAAAGTCTATCTTTATCCCCCGACCCTTCCTTGATTTCGTACCAAGTGATTAGACCACTGTCTAAAAACGCCTGCGTCAAAGGCTGCACGCTCGTGAAGAGCGCAAACGCGCTCAACGCGAAAAACGCAGACTGCGCGTCGCGAGCCGCTTCGGCTGATAAACCAAGTGGCTCACTCACCATACTCGGCGCACTCACGACTAGCGTGAGCAGAGGCAATGCAAAAGATGTGCGCACAATGAACTTGCGCCAATGTGGACACCCAGCTGAGCCCGCGTATTCCATGGCCCACTCTGGAAGTTGGGTGAAGAGCGTGTACGATTTCACCATGCGCGCCGCCGCGCTCAAAATCAAACCCGCTAGAGCGCCGCCAAATACCGCAAACGTCAAACCCACGTGCAAAGCTTTCACGCGCAAAGTGATCAACCCATCAGCTGCGGTACTCAGTGCGGCGTTGATGTCATCCGCGACTAGGCTGTAGTTAAAAACCACAGCCGACGACGGCGCGAAGAACACGATGAACGTGCTCGCAATCCAAGCTAAGAATCCAATCAAAAACGCCAATTGACGCTCCACCCCGGGCGTGCTTCTATCCGCATACGTGCGTATCAACGCACGCATCGCGATTACAACGCTAAACAGCGCCAACGTTGGCGTCATGGAATCCTTGTCCGCGTTCAACCACCGACTAGCGCACCACCGAGCCGCGGCGTTCGCGCACAGCACAAACCCCACGAACGCGACGATGTCTAAATCCTCAAACATCGGTCTATTCATCATCGTTTCATGCACTAAATCTACCCTCGCCACCGTGGTCGTCGCCATGACGCGCGCGGCGTCCAAATCAGCTCGCTCCGCCGCCGACGCCTTCTTCTTCTGCTTTGACGACGCCACCGACGTCGACGTCGACGAAGCACCGCGACCACCACCACCACCGTCGTCATCATCATCCACCGATGGCACGTAAAAGTACGCCAACGTCCCCACCATCGCTCGCGTCGCCCGCCCCAAGCTCACGAAACTCGCCCACGCGGTCACGCCCACGAACACCGCCGCCGGCACCGCGCCGCGCGTCATCGCACCCGTCGCGCTCGCGCCCGGCACCGCGGCGTTCGGTGCGCACGGCACCGTCGTCCGTCGTCCGTCCGTCGTCGCCCGGGCGCGCAAATGCCGGCGCGTCGAGAAAAAGCGTCGCGGCACACCACCGCGCGCGCGCCATGGCGGCGGCGCCGACGCCGACGCCGACGATGGGCGCGATCGCCCCGGCGCGATCGCACGCGCGACGATCTGGACTCCCCTCGCATCGCGCGCCGCGGCTCGCGCACCGCGCCGTCGTCGTCGCGATGGCGGCGGCGGCACCGTCCACGTCGTCGGTGTCGAGATATTTTCATCATCGTAACCGTCGCGATCGCGATCGATTCGACGCGTACGACGACGACGGTGCGTGCGGTGCGTGCGACGCGCATGCGGCGATACCGATGGTGTGTCGTCGGCGCGTTCGTGCGAGCGTGGTGACGCGCGCGATGGCGCCTGGTTCGCAGAGAGGGACGCGGACGCGTCGCAGCGCGTCGCTTCGGGATTTACTGCTCGAGGCGCGTCGGACGACAAAGACAAAGCTACGAGAAGCGGACGCGGCGTTGGCGCCGACGGCGTTTAATGTGCAATTGGTCATTGGGGGTGCGGTGGTGAGCGTCGCGGCGTTGACGTATTTGGGGTCGCTCGTGGTGCAACATTGGCACAGTGGGTTGTCGGCGTTGTGCACAAAGGTGTTGCTCGAGGACGCGTACGGGTCGCTTTCGGTGACGGTGTTATTGTTGTACACTGGCGTGATCCCACGCATCGTGGAGGCGATGATGACGCAATTGGCGCATGTGATACAGCCGGTGACGATGAATACGTCGTGGTGGGTTTCACTCGCCATCACGCGGTCGTGCAAGTACGTCAAGAAGATGGTTACGGCGACGTTGACGTGGGCCTTGGCGAGTCAAGTATTTTCGTTAGTGCCGAACGATGTCAGCTTGATTCGTATCGATTCCAATACGTTGAACGGTGACATTACTTCCATTTTCAGCGGGCTCAATGCGTTCGGGATGTTTCTTTCGTCGTTGTTCGACACCAACGCCGACGGCATGGTGACGACGACTGAGATACAGGTGTACTTTGTGCAAAAGAGCCTCAAGTTGCTTTGGGTGTACTTTGCGATTACAGTGGCGCAGTGGGCATCGGAATTAAAGACGCCACCGACTTTAGAAGTCATTAAAGATAATACGACAATGTACGATCGCGAAGATGGCGTCTCACAGGCTATAAACAAGCACTTTGCCGGACTTCGAGGAGACGAAGGCGTCGAATGGGAAGTACAAGCGCGCTCGGCATTGGTCGACAAGGCGCTGTCAGTCTCAATCTTCTTGTTCGCCGCATACACTGCGTTGAGCGCGCTCGGCGTAAACATGACTGGTTTGTTGGCCATCGGTGGGGTATCAGGTATCGCCATCGGTTTCGCCGCACAAAAGCTCGTGAGCAACTTCATCTCTGGGATTCTGATTTTTGTCACCCAGCCCTTTGTAGAGGGAGACCACATCATATGGAAGGACATTGAAGGCAGAGTCGATGAAGTCGGGTGGCATTCGACGAGAATTCAATCCACCGAACATGGCTATGCGTTCATCGTGCCTAATACGGATATTCTCGGAGCTGCCCTACGCAACTTGTCTCGTCGAAAATTTATACCCATCATCATCAACGTTGACGTACCAGACACCATTGATCCCACGATTGGCGTGCGAGATTTTGTTTCCCAATTGGAGAGATTATTAATTTCGCGCGTGGATTCAATGAGCGTGCGCAAGCCGCAAGTACGGCTAGAGTACGGAGACAATGTAAATCAGCCTCAGAGCGTCGCGCTCAGAGGCTTCATTGAAGAATCAATGGGCTTTGAGAAGGTCAACAACTTGAAAGCGTTGCTCATGCAAGACATCGCATCGTATCTTCGTAAAAGAGGCCCTAAGCCTGCCGCGCCCTAGTTGCGAGATCAATAGTTTGATGCGTTTTATAGTGTAATGTAATTTGGTACAGTTGTACTTTGCTCATGTATTAAAGTTTGCTGGAGCCGACGCCAAACAACGCGGCGCGTGTTTGATGCGCCGCTCGCTCCCCCGTTTCCATGGCTCCTTGCAGGCACGGATTAACCCCGGTATGGGTGGCTTCACCTGCAAAAAATAGTGTGTTCGACACAGACGCCGCTAATAATGTTCGAGAGTTTCCAGCGTGAACGCTTGGGTGCGTATACGCGCCTTGCGTCAAGCGCTCGTTTGCCCAATTAACAATCTTCGTCGTCGTCACGCGTTCCTTGCACGAAGTCTTGAATATTCGATCTAACTGTTCGATTGCTTTCGCAATCACGTCACTTTCTTTCATTTTCGAAATCTTGTTTGCCAAATCCCCAGCGACAAAAAATGTCACGAGACCTTTTGTATCCGCAATCGCTTGCGCCTCTTCAGCGTTCTTTGCTTGTCGCGGATGACTCGATTTTGGATACGTAGTGATCCAAAACTCTGGAAGGAAGCAATCAGTGCACACGACGTCGAATAAATCATCGGGCCATACGATCTCTCTAAATCCAATGAATACTTTGGCGGCGTTCCCCATTTGAATAGTCTCCGCGGCGTTGATTTTCGCCTCTGGAAGACGAGGGATGAATTTGACACTATTGGCTCTATTTCTACTTCGCAACGCCGTGATTGGGAGAGCCACGATGCATTTCTTGGCCACAATTTTGTCGTTTGATCCTTTTCGCGTCACCACCACGCGATCGGGCTGAGAATAATCCACGCTCGCAATATCCCAATTCGTCCTCACGTCGACGCCTCGCGCGAGCTCCAGCGCCACTTCGCGTAACGGTCTATCTAATACCAAGTACTTTTCCCCATAAACCCATCTCTTCTTCTCTTCAATGACTTCATGCATTCCTAATTTCCCTAACGACGCACAGAAATCATTCGCATATATGTTCTCCGCCAAACTAATCACTCGTCCGCTCGCACGCACGCTCGACGTCAACCACTCCAACGCGGTGACGTCCTTTGCGTCTCCACCTGGCACATCCGGAAGCTCATCAAATAACCGATGCACTTCGCGCACGTCTGCATTTGTCTCCTCGGCGTCATCTGCGCTCAATAACGCATCCTCGAGACCGAGATAATATCTATCCGGCCACTCGCGCTCCCGCGTCGCGAACCCGCACGCGTCGATGAACCTCTTCAACACCGAGTTCTCATCCCCGTGTATGAACTCCGGACCCGAATTCACATCCCACGGCGCGACGTCGCGTTCCACGCGAACGCGCCCGCCTGGCTCACCGCACGCATCGACCACGACGCACCGCACGGGCGCGAACGACGACGATGACGTCGTCAACGAAGAGGCGGCGGCGGCACGCGATGCCGTGCGTCGCTCGGGGTGCTCCATCGATAAGCACCGCGCCGCGTGTAACCCGGCGAACCCGGCGCCGAGAATCACGACGTCCGCATCGTACGACATGCCTCGCGCGCGCCGCGTCGTCGCGCCCGCGTCGTCGTCGACGGTCGACGTCGTCGAAACTCCAAAACGCGTGCGCTCGAGTGTCGCCCAACGTCACACGCGCGCGCGTCTCGACTCGATTCGGCGTCGACTCGCACGCCGCTCGGTGTCGCGCCGCGCATGGGCGTCACCGGCCGCATCACCGCGGCGTGCGCGTGCGTCGAACGCGGGTGCGACCGCGCGCTGGCGCTGTGTGGACCGCTGTTGTTTGCGTTTGGCGAGTCTCTGGTGGCGTCGATCGCGTACGTGGCGTGCACGACGACGAACGTGACGCTCGGTGAGCGCGGATACGGGGTGAGTAAAATGGTGAGTGATGTCATCATGGTGACGTGCGCGGGGAATTGTGCGTTTAATCACGCGATGTGCGCGTGGATAAAGCCTGGGAGTCCAAAGGATGGACGCGCGAGGCGAGCGATTGAACGCGCGGGTCGAATGGATGACGGCGAGCGAGGGGTGTGTGGTGGTGAGGATTACGCGCGCGGAGGGAGGTATTGTGAGTTGTGTGATACGGTGAAGCCGGATATGACGCATCATTGTTCGGTGTGTCGAAGGTGTGTGTTGAAGATGGACCACCACTGTCCTTGGGTGATGAATTGCGTCGGCGCGCGCAACTATCGGTATTTTTTCAACTTTATCTTCTTCGGGAGCGTGGGGTGCGCGTGGGCAGCCGGGAGTGGGGCGTTTTTGTTGTTATACGTTATCGACGATCCGAATCGCGTGCCGTATGAAGTGTTTCGGAATGTGATTTATGTCGTAATCATGGCGGGTGCAGTTTTCGTAGCCTTGGCGTTTCTCGGCGGATGGCAAGCGTATTTAGTCACCGTAGGAAACACCACGATTGATTACTACGATCATAGCGACTTGGTGAAAGCGGCGAAAGCACGCGGGGTGCCCGCGCCGAAGTGGGCGTTCGACCAAGGTCGAGTAAAGAATTGGCAAGAAGCGTTTGATGAACACGGCAAGTACTGGTACATCGCGTGGTGCTTACCGAGACTCCGAGCGCATCAGGGATCAGGGGTATACTACGCCGACCTCGGTCCAAAGGCTTTATAGCTTCTCGAACGATCGAACGGGAGCAATAGTCAGTTAGTTTTAGTAGCAGCAGCGCGACCACGTAGCGACGATATTGTATAACAGTTGTTCAATCAGCAGCGTATTGTCATTGATTACAAACAAACAAACAAACAAACATGTAGCTTACTTACGCGTCAGTATGGCGCCTACGTTCGCTCGCAACTCTTCTTCGCTCACTTCGTCCAAATCAGTGGCTTGGATTTCAACGGCGATGCCGCTCAAGCGAGACTTGAAGAAATCTTTTGTGGACGCGTACAACATTTTGTTCTTCAAGCGCGCGCCGTCGGGATTCCAAATGATAAACACGAGCTTGCTAAACACGCAATCCTCAGAGTTTACGTATTCGTAATCATAGATCGCATATCGGCACTCGTTATCCGGCAACGCCGCGATAAACGCAGAGTAATCACCGTTACCGGCGGCTCCCGTGGCGTCAGTCAACACCGAGCCTTCAGTCTCCTCTACGCGGAACACAGCCCATTGCAAACCGCTCGAGCGCAGCTTCACCTTGTTAAACACAGAAATACAATCTTCCGCCACGGCAACACCACTCATGCTCTTGCCATCCACCGTGCTCGCACCATTCGTCGCTGGAGCCGCGGGCGCGGGCGGAGGCGGAGGCGCGACGGGTGGCGGAACCATTGGCGCCGCGGGCGCCACTGGCGCCTTGGCAATCTCCTTCACCTCCACCACCGCCGGTTCCACGTTCTCATTCGACTCTTCCGCCTTCTCCGCCATCTTCACCATGAACGTCGGCTGCGCCGCAACGCTCTTTTTCACATTGAACTTGGTTTTCAACGCCGAACCGACCCCGGCACCGGCGCCCGCGTCGCCTCCGCGCGTCGCGCCCGTGGTCAACGTCTCATCCAATAACGCCTTCACATCGCACCGCACGTCTCGCGCACCGCTATGAATCGCCTCCACCAACGCCTCTCGCACGTGCGCCACGTCAGCGGGCGATAACACCCCGCTCTCGCGCGCGCTCGAGATCCGATGGGCGAATAAAAACCAATCCTTGGCGCAGTCGTAATCCTCTCGCGCGATCAGCCCTGCGTCGAGCGCGCGCTTACACTCGTGTAGGCTTTCCATGCCTTTGAATGGTGCGAATGGAACCTCGACCGCGAATGTCGCACAGTGACGCGTTGAACAGCATCATCATCAACATCTTGAATTCGAGTAACGGTTCTTTCAGCATTTGAGCGCGACGCAACGGTGCGCTCACGACTGGCGGATAAATAGCAAATATGTATGGCTACAACTATGATGAATGCGAGCTAAACGCGAGGAATTCATCGACGAGCGACTCGAGTTCGTGTGCGTCGATGTCGCGCGCGGCGAGGGCGCCGGAGAGGAAGGATTGGAGCTCGCGAGCGACCGCTTCGCGCGCGCGGGCGGCGTCGACGACGGGCGTCGACGTCTTTGGTGGTGGCGTCTTTGGCGTCGGCGTCGGCGTCTTTGGCGTGGTCTTTGGCGGTGGCGTGGCGACGAGCGTGGGCATGGGTTTGGCCACGTCGCTCGCGCGCGCGCCTTCGCGCGCTTTGGGTAAAATGCTCAACCGTTTTGGAACGAGGCATTCCATGGCAAAGGCGTCGATGGCTCGTGCGAGCTCGGGCGTGCGCGCGCCCGCACACGTCGATGCGTCCTCGACGAGCGCAAGCAAGGATGTAGGATCAACGAGCGTCGCGCGCTGTGTGATCTCCGTGTCGAAATCCACCAGCGCGTTGAAGCGTTCGTGAAATTCGTCTTCGACGCTTTGCCAGGCCGCGAGAAAATTTCGGCTCAATTGCGCGCGCTCAGACGTCAAACTCTCGCTCACTTCTCGCAACATCGGCAACGCATTCGCCCTCAACGCCTCGCACCCACGTAAACACTTCTGTGTCGCACTTTTCGCAGCCTCGGCACCACCAACGCGCATCGAACGCGCCTTGGCCAACTCCCGCTCCAGCGTCGCTCGCAACTTTTCCACGCCGTCGTGAAAACTCTGCTGATTATTCGACAACGCCCGCACGCGCAATCGCGTGTCCTCTGCCCAATCCTCCACTTTACGTCGTAAATCTTCCATCACGTTCTGCATGTTTGCGATCGACGTCGCGCACGCCTTCTCCGTCGCCCGCGTCCGCGCCACGACGTGCTCTGCTTCATCCTTGGTCGTGAACCTCAAGCTCGCCGGTGGGCCACCGCTCGGGAGTATCGACGTCGACGACGCGGCCGCGGTCGCGGCATCGTCATCGCCGCTCGTCACGTCGAGCGCGTCGACGTCGTTCGCGAGCGCTTCGGCGGCGTACCACGTCGACATGACGATGGCATCGCCGCGCGCGAATGAGTGACGCAACCAGAGTGTGCGACGCGCCATGTCCGTGGCGTCGGCGTCGTCGTCGTCGTGCGTGGCGTCGGCGTCGAGGCGCGTCACGAGGCATCGGTGCGCGTCGTCGTCGTCGTCGTCGTCGTCGTCGTCGTCGACGCAGTCGCGAGGACGGTCGCGGGGACAGTTGGAGTGGAACGCCTGGTTCGAACGCGCGATATTCGACGCCGACGACGACGACGACGCGGGCGCGCGCGCGGGTGGTGACGAGACGATCGTGAACATGCTCACCGCCATGCCGGTGGCGACGTGTGAGGGCGTGGTGCGGGCGATGCGACGGGCGAGGTCGTCGGAGCGCGCGTTCGAGGCGTGCGCCCGCGCGTTGGTGGTCGTCGCTCGACGGGAATCGAATACGATACGCGCCGAGGAGGAGGAGGAGGACGGAGATGCGCGCGGAGTGAACGCGTGCGAGGACATAGGTGGGTTAAATGCGGTGTGCATGGCGTCGAAATTCGGGTTTGCCGATGCGTTGGGGTATTTATTAGACAACGGATGCGACGCGTCTGGATGCGGCTCGGATTCCGGCTCGAGAGCGCCGCGCGCGTCACCGCTCATGTGCGCCATCGTCGGCGCATCGCAAGCATTGACGCCGAGCATGCTGTCTAAAAGTTCTTCCGCGACGGGTGGCGCGTGGGCGGACGATGAAGACGTCATCGCGCGCGTTCGATCCGGGTACGTAAGCGCTGCGGCGTTGTTACTCGCCAGAGCCGACGTCGACGTCAACGCTCGAGACCCCCACACCGGTTGGACCGCCCTCACGTTCGCCGCGCGGAAGAACATTCCTGAACTCGTTGACATCATCCTCACGCGTGCCAACGACGTGGATGTCAACGCCCCAGACAAACAAGGAAAAACTCCCATCATCCACGCCGCGCTCGCCAACGCGCTCGACGTTGTCCGCGCCTTGCGCGCGCGCGGCGCCGACCCGCACATCCCCGACCACGACGGTTGGACCGCCGCCATGCACGCCGCGTTTCGTCACCCTCAAAATATAGCCCTTCTAGTCGCCATAGACCAATAGATGCATCACAGGACAGTCATTACATCCATAAAGCGCGCTCCGCCGGCGGCCAAATGTCACAAAAAGTCTTTCGTGTTTTTGGATAGGTCAGCTCGGTGATGATCGACGTCACAGTGCGTCGCGCGCACCCCAGGTCGTCGTCGCCGTCGTCGCATCGACACACGTGCACGCTTCGTTGCACACATGTCCGCCGCCTTGGCCTTCCGCGCGTCGTCGTCGGCGTCAACGGCGAACGTTGCGTCCCGAAAGAACCCTGCGGCGGGACACCGACGCGGTGGCGCAAGAATGAGCGTCGTGCGCGCGTCTGCGTTAGGCGTGAGCGACACCTTTGCGGAAGTTTTGAAGAACAACAAACGCGCGTTCATTCCGTTCATCTGCGCGGGCGATCCAAACTTGGACGCCACGAAAAAGGCGCTTAAGATTTTGGATGACGCCGGGGCGGATATCATCGAGTTGGGCGTGCCGTACAGCGACCCGCTCGCGGATGGACCAGTGATTCAAGCGAGCGCGACGCGGGCGTTAAACGCCGGGGCGACGATGAATAAAGTGATTGATTTAGTGCGTGAGGTTTCACCGACGATTAAGGCGCCGATAGTGATGTTTACGTATTACAATCCAATTTATCAACGCGGGGTGGAGAAGTTTTGCGCGGATATCGCGGCGGCTGGGGCAAAGGGTTTGCTCGTGCCGGATATTCCGTTAGAGGAGACGTATGAGATGAGTGAGATCGCGGCGAAGCATGGGCTCGACTTGGTGTTGCTTTCTACGCCGACGACGCCGGTTGAACGGGCGAAGAAGATTGCGCAAGCGACAAAGGGCTTTGTGTACCTCGTCTCCGTCACGGGCGTCACGGGCGTGCAAACGAACGTGGCGACGCGCGTCGAGCAATTGGTGCAAGAGTTAAGAAGCGTGACGGATAAGCCAATTGCGGTTGGTTTCGGTGTCAGCAAGGCGGAGCAAGCGAAGCAGATTGTGAACTGGGGCGCGGATGGCGTCATCGTCGGTTCGGCGTTGGTGCGCGCCTTGGGCGAAGCCGCGACGCCGGAGGAAGGTCTCGCCGCGCTCAAGGCCAAGGCGGAGGAATTGCGCGGCGGTGCGCAACCTTAGATGATGGGAACGCGATCGCCTTCACAGAGCACTCTATTTCTAACTCAAACCTTTTACGAACGTAGTCTTTGCTATTATTGTAACGCTGGATGTGGACGACGCGATGTCACCCTTCTCAATTTTTAATGCTCTTCAAGTACGCGCGAATCGCGCGATCGTTCTCGCTCAACTGCGAGTCATCCTTCAACGCGTCGTTGCCAGCGACCCAGTCCAAGTAATCCCCAAAGTTCTTCTTGTTGTAGTTATCCAATCGTTCTTGTTTGCGCTCCTCTCGTTTTTCGTCACTCTTTCGCCTCAGCTCGGCGACGAACGCGCTGTTTTCGAGCTCATTTGCCTCGATGGCGCTCGCCCGATTCGCCACGAATGTGGACGCCGCGGTTAAGCCCAAGATTATCACGCGTCGTCGCGAAGATGCGACCGATCGCTCGTCTCCGTTGGAGGTGGATGCCTCTGCGCGCGCGAGCGTTCTCGCGGGGCGACGCGTAGACGCGGCACCGTGCGACGGCGAAACGGCGGAT
>Ga0222715_10002781_pt1 | contig 15859 bp, 19 predicted proteins | sample C33_9DmetaG_FD_165056 | JGI IMG/M metagenome (GOLD analysis project Ga0222715, IMG submission 165056) | Estuarine water microbial communities from San Francisco Bay, California, United States - C33_9D | ecosystem: Environmental > Aquatic > Marine > Unclassified | place: USA: California...
CAGGACATATTGTACTCATGAGCCTTATTGGGCTGATGTTTATTTTCAACAATTGGTTAGGGAGTAGCTTATCGTTTGTTTTGGCATTTGCTATTTCCATCATCGAATTATTAGTGGCCGCCTTGCAGGCCTATATTTTCACTATGCTCTCGGCACTCTATTTTGGATTTGCCGTAGAAGAACATCATGATGAAGCGCATTAAACATAAACATTAACAATTAATATATATACACATGGAAATTCCAGTAATCGTAGGTGCAGGTCTCGTCGTAATCGGCGTTGGTATGGGAATCGGTAGAATCGGTGGCTCAGCTATGGAAGCTATTGCACGTCAACCAGAAGCATACGGGAAAATTCAAACAGCAATGTTGATTGCAGCCGCTCTTATTGAAGGAATCGGATTTGCCGCATTATTTGCTGTATAATCATAACATCATACGATAAGCGGCAGCGAGGCTGCCGTTTATCTTGTTAAATTTAAATCGTATGGAAAAATTATTAGGCGAATTTTCGTTTGGCTTGTTCATATGGCAAACAGTGATTGTTGTGGCGCTTATTTTTTTGCTCCGCAAATTCGCATGGAAGCCTATTCTAAGTACCATTAACGAAAGAGAAGAAGGAATCCGTTCAGCTATGGACGCTGCTGAAGAGGCGCGTCAAGAAATGCAAAATCTGCAAGCCGATAATGAACGTATTTTAAAAGAGGCTCGAGCAGAACGCGAAAGCTTACTTAAAGAAGCACGTGTGCTTCGTCAAAAAATGATTGACGATGCCAAAGAAGATGCTAAAGTACAGTCCGAGCAACTTCTTGAACAAGCACGCAAAGCTATCGAAAGCGAAAAGCAAGTTGCCATTACTTCGCTTAAAAACGAAGTAGCTGACTTGTCTATTCAAATTGCGGAAAAACTTACAAAAGAGCAACTTTCATCAGATAAAAAGCAGACCGAATTGGTTCAAAAACTTTTAAAAGACGTAGATCTTAACGCATGATAGGTACTAGAGTAGCATTGCGATACGCTAAAGCAGGGGTTCAAAAGGCCATTGAAGATGGAGCACTTGAAGGCTTAGCTACCGACATGGAGCTGGTGTATGATACCGTACAATCCAACCGTGATCTAGAGGGGGTATTGCAAAGTCCTATAATAAGTACCGCATTAAAGCACAATGTGTTACAGGCAGTTTTTGCTCAATGTAGTAATGCCGGGAAAGACCTTTTGCGTCTTGTGGCTGAAAACAATCGTGCCAACCACTTAGATGGGATTGCGCTAAAAGTAAAAGAATTGTATCAGGAGCACTTAGGGCTCGTTGAAGCAATTGCCACTACCGCTGTGCCTATTACCCCTGAATTAGAAAAAGAAATTTTAAAGAAAGTTGCTACACTTACTCATAAAAAGGTGACTCTTATTAACAAAGTTGACCCAACCATAATCGGTGGGTTTATCTTAAGACTTGATGACATAGAGCTAAACGGTAGTGTGGCACATCAACTTAATTCATTAAAACAAAACTTACGTTCAAAAGCAATATCATGGCAGAAGTAAAAGCTGCGGAAGTATCCGCGATATTAAAACAACAATTAACGGGATTTGACAGCAGTGTCACTTTAGACGAAGTGGGTTCAGTACTCCAAGTCGGTGACGGTATTGCGCGAGTTTATGGCCTTTCTAACGTTCAATACGGCGAGTTGGTTACTTTCAACTCTGGATTAGAAGGGATCGTACTAAACCTTGAAGAAGACAATGTTGGGGTAGTACTTTTAGGTCCATCTAAAGGAATTAAAGAAGGAGATACCGTAAAGCGCACCCAGCGTATTGCGTCTATTAACGTGGGCGAAGGAGTTGTTGGGCGTGTGGTAAACACCTTAGGACAACCCATTGATGGCAAAGGGCCTATCGCGGGTGAAACCATTGAAATGCCTCTCGAGCGCAAAGCTCCTGGAGTAATTTTTCGTCAGCCTGTAAACGAACCCCTACAAACAGGAATTAAGTCTATTGACGCAATGATTCCCGTTGGTCGCGGACAACGTGAGCTGGTTATTGGCGATCGTCAAACTGGTAAGACTACTGTGTGTATTGACACTATCCTAAACCAAAAAGAATTTTATGATGCTGGCAAACCTGTATACTGTATTTACGTTGCAATAGGTCAAAAAGCATCAACTGTAGCTGCAATTGCCAACACATTACGAGAAAAAGGCGCTATGGCATATACTACTGTTGTAGCTGCTAACGCTTCTGATCCTGCGCCAATGCAAGTGTATGCCCCTTTTGCAGGTGCTGCAATTGGTGAGTATTTCCGTGATACTGGTCGTCCTGCGTTAATCATATATGATGATTTGTCTAAACAAGCAGTAGCCTATCGTGAGGTGTCGTTATTACTTCGTCGTCCACCAGGACGTGAGGCTTACCCAGGTGACGTATTCTATTTGCACTCGCGTTTATTAGAGCGTGCAGCAAAAGTTATTGCAGATGACACTATCGCCAAGCAAATGAACGATTTGCCTGAAGGGCTTAAATCAAAAGTAAAAGGAGGAGGTTCGTTAACGGCATTGCCAATTATTGAAACACAAGCCGGAGACGTATCAGCTTATATTCCAACAAATGTAATTTCCATTACAGACGGACAAATTTTCTTGGAGTCTGATTTGTTTAACTCAGGTGTTCGTCCAGCAATTAACGTAGGTATTTCGGTGTCTCGTGTGGGTGGCTCGGCACAGATTAAATCCATGAAAAAAGTAGCCGGGACTCTTAAATTAGACCAAGCGCAATTCCGTGAATTGGAAGCCTTTGCTAAGTTTGGTTCTGATTTGGATGCGGCTACCTTAAATGTGATTGAAAAAGGTAGACGCAACGTAGAAATATTAAAACAAGCACAAAATGATCCATTTGCTGTAGAAGATCAAATTGCTATTATTTTCGCTGGTTCTAAAAACTTGTTACGCCAAGTCCCAGTAGATAAAATAAAGGCCTTTGAACAAAGCTATTTGGAGTTGCTTAACGCCAAACATCGTGATGTCCTAGACGCCTTAAAAGAAGGGAAGCTTACAGACGAAGTTACCGAAACGCTAACTAAAGTAGCAACTGACCTAGCCGCTCAATACGCATAACCCATGGCAAATCTTAAGGAAATACGCAATCGGATTAGCTCTGTATCATCAACGATGCAGATTACCAGCGCCATGAAAATGGTGTCGGCAGCAAAACTGAAAAAAGCGCAAGACGCAATTACCGCGATGCGCCCCTATGCTGCCAAGCTAACCGAGCTTTTGCAAAACCTTAGTAGTACCGTGCAAGACAACGATGCAAGTCCCTATACAAAACCCCGTGCCGTTAAGCGTGTGGTCTATGTAGCAATTACCTCCAACCGAGGGCTATGTGGTGGGTTTAATTCAAATATTATTAAAGAAGTCAAAGCCAAAGCCCTCAGCAATAGTGTTGAAACGGCGGTGTTTACCATTGGTAAAAAGGGAAATGATATTCTTCGTAAAGAATTTGATGTAATTGGACACAACACCGATGTTTTTGATGACCTCAGTTTTTCTAATGCTGCCGACTTAGCAAAAGAACTTATGGACGGTTTTGTTACCGAAAAATTTGACGAAGTATATTTGATTTACAACCAATTTAAAAATGCCGCTACTCAATTGGTTACTGTTGAACCTTTCCTGCCACTAGTCCCCGAAGTATCTTCAACGCAAACCGAAACCGACTATATTTACGAACCAAATAAGGCTAAAATATTTACCACATTACTGCCAAAAGCACTCAAAATGCAGTTGTTCAAAGCCTTACGCGATTCGTTTGCTAGTGAGCACGGTGCACGTATGACCGCCATGCATAAAGCTACTGATAACGCTACCGACCTTCGTGATCAGTTAAAACTAACGTACAACAAAGCTCGTCAGGCGGCCATTACCAACGAGATTCTGGAAATTGTTGGGGGTGCCGAAGCACTGAAGGGATAATATACACGGCATCTTTTTTTATATGTATCGGTTGAAAGCTAAAGCCATTATTATTGTTTTTGGAAGTGTCCTGTTTATTTTAGGTCTAATTGCCCTAGCTACGTTGTTGTCGGATGAAGTGCGCTGGGGACCAGAGGATTTTTTAATGGCTGGTGTAATGCTTTTTGGTTTGGGAATACTATCAGCTCTTACAACGGAATATATTTCAAAAAAAAGTACCCGAATTATTGTCATAGTTTTGGGTGTTTTGATGGTTTTGTTGCTTTGGGTTGAGCTTGCCGTTGGGATTTTTGGATCACCCTTTGCAGGGAATTAACTACTTTGGTGTTGTTTTTGATAGCGTTATTCCAAATCTTATATCATGAAGCTCCTTTTCATTACCCTATTTGCGATTCCCTTTTTGTGGGCGCAACCACAAAATGAAAATCATATTCCTTATATCGAAACAAGTGCCGAGGCTGACTCGCTCGTTGTGCCTGATGAAATTTATCTCAGCATAGAGCTCCGCGAATCAGACGAGCGAAAAAACGTAAGCGTTGAGCAACTTGAAAAACGCTTGTTAGAAACCCTTCTAGAGTTAAAAATTGATATTGAAAAACAGCTCAAACTCGCCGATTTATCAAGTAATATTAAAAACTATTTTCTGCGTCGGAAAGACATCAAAAAAAGTAAACGCTTCGAACTAAAAGTTTTCGACGCCTCCACGGCCGGTCTTGTATTGGCTGCTCTTGAAGAAAATGGTGTTTCAAATGTTCGCCTTGCAAAAACAGATTACAGTAAACTGGAAGAGCTAAAACTACAGCTTTTGGGTGAAGCCGTAATCAAGGCTAAAGCTCAGGCAAACGCTATGGCTGAACCCCTTGGGCAAAAAGTTGAAAAAGCCCTGTTCATCTCAGATAACATACACTCAGGGTTTGTAGGCTATCGACAAAATACATTGGAAGAAGTCGTAATTGCCTACGAAATGAATATGAAAGAGGTTGCTGTGCCCGAAATTCAATTTAAACCACAAAAAATACAGGTTAATGTAAAGGTGCGCTTTAGATTAAACAACTAAATGCGTATCCCTGTATTGTAAAAAGCTCCATTGAGGGGCTTTTCGTATTTTTGTAACTATGAACATTCGTATTGTAAACCTCTCCCCATATGCCTTGCCAGAATATGAAACTTTAGCTTCGGCGGGAATGGATCTCCGCGCACATACCGAGACTCCTATCACCCTTCAACCACTAGAGCGAGGGCTTATCAAAACTGGCTTGTTTATGGAATTACCTATAGGTGTAGAAGCACAAGTACGCCCGCGTAGCGGATTGGCTCTTAAAAAAGGGATTACCGTGCTTAATACTCCCGGTACCATAGATGCAGACTATCGCGGCGAAATTGGCGTTATCCTAATAAATTTGTCTCATGAACCTTTTACTATTGCTGGTGGTGATAGGATTGCACAATTGGTTATTGCCAAACACGAACGCGCTCAGTGGGAAGAAGTAAAATCATTATCTGAAACCGCACGTGGTGCAGGGGGTTTTGGTAGTACTGGAATTGAATAAAAAATGAAGATAATTGTTCCTATGGCGGGACGTGGATCACGCCTTCGCCCACATACGTTAAGTGTCCCTAAACCATTGGTTCCTGTAGCAGGGGCACCCATTGTTCACCAATTGGTGAGTGACATCGCTCGGGTGCTACCTGAGCCCGTTACCGAAATTGCCTATGTATTGGGTGACCCCGCTTATTTTGGCGATGAGGTCGTAGCATCACTTACCGAGCTTTCCAAAAGTTTGGGTGCCAAAACAAGTATTTATCGGCAAAATAGCCCTTTAGGAACTGGACATGCTGTAATGTGTGCCGCACCTTCGCTTTACGGACCTGCCGTTATTGCTTATGCAGACACCCTAATCCGTACCGATTTAGTATTAGACCCCAAAGCCGATAGCGTGATTTGGGTAAACAAAGTGACAAATCCCGAACAATTTGGAGTCGTTCAATTAGATAAAAGTGGTGCCATTAGTGCCTTGGTGGAAAAGCCAAAAGAGTTTGTTTCAGATTTAGCAGTCATTGGGGTATATTATTTTAAAGAAATTGGCGACTTAAAAACCGCTTTGCAAAGCGTTCTGGACGATAACCTTACTCACGGAGGCGAATACCAAATTAACGATGGTATATTACGCATGATGAAAGAAGGAAAGCGCTTTGTGCCTGGCGAAGTAGCTGCATGGATGGACTGTGGAAATCCAAAAGTAATACTTGAAACAAACACACAAATGTTGGATTTTCTTACTAGTGAAGGAAAACAACTTGTTGGAACTGTTACTCTTGAAAATAGCAGCATTATTCCCCCTTGCCATATTGCAGATGGTGTTACCCTGATCAATAGCACTGTAGGGCCTCACGTTTCTATAGGTGAAGGAACGATTATCGTTAACAGCACCATTGAAAAAAGCATAATTCAAACGAACAGCAGCCTTAAAAATGCATCGCTAAAGAATTCGATAATTGGTAACCATGTGCGTTTTAATGGCGAATACAGTAGGGTAAGTATTGGAGATTATTCTGAACTAGAATAAAATGAAAAAAATAGGTGTCCTTTTTGTTGGGTTGCTTTTGGTATCGAGCTGTAAATCGCTCACAAAAGCTACACCTGCTGCACGCACCGATACTTCACTACGCCCAAAAGTAATACAACAACAGATTAGCAAAAATTTCCTTTCGTTTGAAACGCTTCAGTGGCGTGGGCATGCAACCTTAGACCGTGGAGGAAAGCGTCAAAAAATTAGCCTAAACACCCGTATAAAACAAAATGAAGGAATTTGGCTAAACGGAAGTATGGTGGTGCCTTTAGCCCGAGTGCTCATTACCCCCAAAGAATTACAGTTTTATGAGAAAATTAACCGTCAGTATATAAAAATAGACTACAAAAGGCTGGAGAACATTTTAGGGTTTTCGGCAGACTACCTTGTCCTTGAACATATTTTAACATCAAAACCCGTAGAAGCACGCGCATTAAAACGGTCAAAGCTATCGTTTACAGATAGCACCTATGTGTTTAGCTACACCCGAAAAGAAACATCGATACAGTATATATATGATGGAGCGTTTAGGTTGATGGAACAGCGTTTGAAAAATGCAGAGGCTACAATTGGTGTGGTTTATAAGGATTATAAAAAAATACGTGGGCAATGGATTCCTGAAACAATTTATGCATCGCTCTTTGAGGAAAAAGGAACGACAACCGTACTTCTTAATGCTAAGCAAATACAACTTAACGAAGCACTTAAAATGCCCTTTAATATTCCGAAAAACTACACTCCTATTTTAGTTCAATGAGAAAATGGCTTTGGATTTTAATGCTTGTTCCCATTTTGAGTTTTGCTCAAGATAAAAAGGCTGCGCTTGAAGCTCAAAAAAAACGCCTACAGGATGAAATTGTTCAAATCAATGTGTTAATAAAATCGAGTGTAGAAAAACGTGCCGACGTCCTCACCAAAGTAGAAACGGTACAGCTAAAAATGGATCGTCAAGACGCATTAATTCGGCTTACCAATCGTCAAATAAATAGATTAAATCAAGAAATAACCCTTAACCTGCGTAACATAGAGCAACTCCGAACCGAATTGGAGCAACTAAAAAAAGATTATGCCGACATGGTTATCGCTGCACGAAAAAATCAATCTATTCAAAACCGATTGATGTTTTTGTTGTCTTCTGAGAATTTTTGGCAAGCCTATAAGCGCATGACATATATGAAACAATACGCTGCTTACCGAAAGCAACAAGGCGAACAAATTGCTACTAAGACCCAAACGCTTCAACAGTATACCAACGATATGATTGCGCAACGCAAAGATAAAGAGCGCCTAATTCTTGAAAACAGAGAAGCTCAAAAATCCTTGGATGCCATACGGGTACAACAAAGCAGTCTTGTACAGCAGCTTAAAAAACGTGAAAAAAACTACACTGCCCAAATCAAGAAAAAACAACAACAGCAAGAAGCTCTGGACCGAGAAATAAATCGGCTGATTCGCGAAGCTATTGCTGCTTCTAATAAAAAAGCCGGTAGTAAATCCACAAATTTTGTTCTGACCCCAGAAGCCAAAGCCCTTGCGGCAAGTTTTGCTTCCAACAAGGGTAGGTTGCCTTGGCCGGTTGAAAAAGGAATTGTTACACAAAGGTTTGGTACCCAACCACATCCTGTGGTCCGTACCACAACGATTAAAAGCAATGGCGTAACATTATCTGTTCCAAAGAACACAGAGGCTAGGAGCGTTTTTGAAGGGAAAGTGCTAAATATTGTGCAATTTAAAGGGAGTAACCCTATTGTGCTCATTCAACACGGAAACTATATTACGAGCTATAAAAACCTCAGTCGTGTATATGTCAAAAAAGGTGATGCCGTAGCAGCAAAACAGGCTATTGGGCAAATTTTTACCAATACAGACACTGGGAAAACAGCTTTACAGTTTAGCCTATTCCAAAATACTACTCCTCAAAATCCTGCGCTTTGGCTATATCAGATGAATTAATTCTACCGCTTTAATACTTTTTTACGTATCGCCGTTTCTTTATGAGATATTTCGAGGATGTAAACCCCTTCCGTCAAGGCTGAAACGTCTAAACTTTTAAAAATCTCTTGGCGCATAACGCGTTGACCTGTAATACTATATATACTAACCCAAGCTTTACCGTCAAGGCCCTTAAAATAGAGCATATTGGCAGTTGGATTCGGGTAAATTTTGAGTGACTTAGAAAGGGCTTCTTCAATGCTCAACACCAAATTGTTGTCATTTGGCGTAGCTGTTCCGGCCTTAAAACTTCCATCTGCTTGGCGCTGTAGGGAGTGATTTTGGCTGTCGTTGGCTTCGTCTTCATTGTATTGCGTGGTTTCTCCAAGACCTGTGAGCAATCCCGTATCATCTACATCATTATTCCCATAAACGATTGCATCAACCAAATTTGTTTTGGTTACAGCAGTATCGTTTGGAAAATCGGATTTGTTCGCTTGATAAAGGGCAATAGCATCGGCTCCGTTTTGAAGAAAGGAGTCTGGTGAGGCAGGAAAATTTAAGGAAACTCCCGTTACGCCAGTATCTCCAATAATAAAATACCCACTGCTGTTGGTGCTATAGCCATCCAAATCGTAGGAAGCATAGCTGGCATCGTCTACTCCATTAAACAAGACGAGCACATAGCCATCAAGATTAAAATTGGGAGAAGGGGAATATAACTCAACGAATTCCGCAGTATCTGCTCCAGGACTATTGGAATTAACCTCGTTTATTACAAGCGATTGAGAAAATACATATAGTGATGGGAAAATCACCATAAAGAACTGTAGGTATTTTTTCATGACTAAAATTTGGAACTATAAAATTATAAAAAAACTTAATAATTGGAACCAAGAAGCTAAATGCTTTTGAAACTTTAGCGAAGTTTTGCTATGTATTTTCCTACCATATCAAATTCAACATTAACCAAGTCGCCTAACTGAAGTTGATGAAAAACCGTATGATTATACGTGTAGGGGATTATAGCAACACCAAAGCTATGGTCCTCAGATCCTACAACTGTAAGGCTAGTGCCGTTTACGCAAATAGAACCTTTTTCTATGGTCATGTTTTTAGAGGACTCACTGTACGCAAAACGAAAAAGCCAACTACCGTTTTGGTCTTCGATATGCGTACATGTAGCTACTTCGTCAACGTGCCCTTGAACAAGGTGTCCGTCGAGCCTATCACCCAACTGCATCGCACGTTCTAAGTTTATTTTATCTCCAACAGCCCATTGACTCAAGGCGGTTTTATCTAGGGTTTCCTTAATGGCAGTTACAGTGTATTTCTCGCCATCAATTGCCACTACCGTAAGGCAAACACCATTGTGCGCTAGACTTTGGTCAATTTTTAATTCTCCCGTAATAGTACTTGAAAGGGTGTAATGCACATTGCTGCCTTCGCATGCTATGTGTTCGATTATACCCATGGTCTCAATAATTCCTGTAAACATAATTGGTGAATCCTGTACCTTTGTGCAGCAAAAATACACAAAATGTCTGCGTTGCCCATTATTGCAATTTCTGTAGGTGACCCCAACGGCGTTGGGATGGAAGTGATTCTGAAAACCTTTAGTGATTCACGCCTTTTTGAGGCGTGTTCCCCTGTGGTTTATGCTAGCTTTGACTTTGTTGAAGCGCAACAGCAGCATTTTGGCACTAAAGTCCCCTTACATCCCATGGTTGGAAAGCCCGAAAGAGGTGTATTGAACATCGTGACGATTTGGAAAAATTCCCCAAAAATTTACTTTGGAAAACAAACTAATGAAGCGGGTATTGCTGCCTATGATTCTTTACGAGAAGCTGCAGTTGCTGTGCGAGAAGGTAAAGCGAATATGTTAGTAACTGCTCCAATTAACAAAGCAGCTATTAAAAGTGACGCTTTCCCTTTTGCGGGGCATACACACTATTTGGCTTCTGTTTGGGGTGGCGAAGCGCTAATGATTTTAGCTCACCAAAATCTTCGCGTTGCATTACTCACTGACCATATTCCCCTTGACGAGGTGTCCAAACAAATAACTTCAGAATTGGTTTCCAAAAAAATTCGTTTGCTTTCAAAAACGATGCAAGACGATTTTGGTTGTGTTTCCCCTAAAATTGCATTACTTGGGCTTAATCCACATGCTGGAGATCATGGCGTAATAGGAACAGAAGATGACGCGATTTTAACTCCAACAATAAGAGCACTGGTAAATGAAGGCGTCCAGTTAGAAGGTCCCTTTGCGGCAGATGCTTTTTTTGGACAAAAAAATTACATCCATTATGATGTGGTATTATCATGTTACCATGATCAAGGCTTAGTAGGCTTTAAAACCTTAGCCTTTGGAAGTGGGGTAAACATTACCGCTGGGCTACCCTTTGTCAGAACTTCGCCAGACCATGGAACCGCTTTTGATATTGCGGGAAAAGGAATCGCAAACCACATCTCATTTAAAGAAGCAGTAACCACAGCGAATACCATTTGGAATACGCGTCAAAAGAAGAATTAAATTTCAGGGTATCCCGCCAAATTTTATATATTTGCCGACTGTAATGAACGAAGCTAAAAATGTTTTGACTCCTTTTGTCCTAGCATTTGCTGGTCTTAAAGACGGTTTACATCATTTTTCATTCGACATTACTTCAACGTTCTTTGATGCTTTTGACTACACCGAATTTAGCGATGCTGCGCTCGTTGCACAGCTTGAACTAGTCAAAAAAGCAACCCTTCTAGAAGTTCATTTAGCTGTTAACGGAACAGTAACCGTTACTTGTGACCTTACAAATGAGCCGTTTGAACTCTCCATTCATCCAACATACGATTTTGTTGTGAAGTTTGGAGAAGAATACAACGATGAAAATGAAGATTTGCTTGTGTTGCCACACGGCTCACACCAGTTTGACATATCGCAAGCACTTTTTGAAACTATCGTGTTGGCGTTACCACAAAAACGAATTCACCCAGGTGTAGAAAACGGAACGTTACAATCTGATTTGTTAGACCGCTTAGCGGAACTGTATCCAAAAGAAAGCACCAAAGCACCTGAAACTACGGATCCTCGTTGGGATGCGTTAAAAAAATTAAAGAAAGACTAAAAAACAGCTGTTATGGCACATCCAAAACGAAAAATTTCCAAAACGCGTCGTGATAAACGCCGCACACACTACAAGGCCGTTGCACCTCAAATTGCTACGTGTAGCACCACGGGTGAGTCACATTTATACCATCGTGCACACTGGCATGAAGGGAAATTATACTATAGAGGGAAGGTTTTAATAGACAATTCTGCTCAAACAGAGGCATAATCGCACCTATACAATATCTCATCGCGCCTTTCGTAAAAGGCGCTTTTTTTAGCCCTTTTACTAAGTTTTTGTCTATTTTTTGCCTAAAATGGGCAGTTTTTTACTAATTTTCGCCAAAATTTGTAGAAATATACTTTTGTGTATTTCGGTTTAGATGACTACAATAACTGCAGCCATTACCGCCGTTGGAGGCTACGTCCCAGAGCATGTGCTCAACAATGCTGCCTTAGAGCAAATGGTTGACACAAGCGATGAGTGGATAACTACGCGCACAGGGATAAAAGAGCGTCGAATTTTAAAACCTACCTCTCTTGGAACTTCTTTTATGGCTATAGCAGCAGCAAGAGAGCTTATTCAAAAGAAAGGGCTAAACCCTTCAACAATTGATTTGGTTATTGTAAGTACCGCAACTCCTGATATGCCAGTTTCCTCAACAGCAGCCTATGTGGCTACTGAATTGGGCGCAACAAATGCTTTTGGTTATGACTTGCAGGGCGCTTGCTCAGGGTTTTTGTATGGCATGTCTGTTGCTTCAGCACATATTTCGTCTGGGCGTTACAAAAAAGTACTTTTAATAGGTGCAGATACTATGTCTTCAATTATTGATTATACTGATCGTACAACTTGTGTTATTTTCGGAGATGGTGCTGGGGCTGTACTTTTTGAGCCTAATGAAGAAGGGTTTGGCCTTCAAGATGAGGTCCTCCGCGTTGATGGTAATGGCAGATCTTTTTTAAAAATTGAAGCCGGGGGGTCGATGATGCCTGCTTCTGCCGAAACGGTATCTGCGCGAAAACATTTTTTGTACCAAGAAGGAAAATCTGTATTCAAATTTGCTGTTTCAAATATGACGCGTGCAGTTAATCAACTCCTTGAGCAAAACAACCTTACTAAAAACGATATCGATTATGTTGTCGCGCATCAAGCAAATAAGCGTATTTTAGATGCAATTGCAAAAAACCTAGCTTTGCAACACGACCAAATGCTTATCAATATTGAACGCTATGGCAATACAACCGCAGCAACCTTGCCATTATTATTGTGGGACTACGAGGATAAACTTAAAAAAAATCAAAAATTACTATTTACCGCGTTTGGTGGTGGTTTCACTTGGGGAGCTACCTACCTAACATGGGCATATAACAACTAAAACAAGAATCATGGAATTAAAAGAAATCCAAAACCTAATAAAGTTTGTAGCCAAATCAGGGGCTAGCGAAGTAAGCCTAGAAATGGGGGAGATTAAAATTACCATTAAAACAGATAAAGGTGAAGCTATTGTGCCCGTGGCGGCTATTCCACAAGCTTCGCCTGTAATGATTTCTCCTGCTCCAGAAGTTAGCGCTGCCCCGGTAGCAGCTACACCTGTTGCGCCTGCCGCCTCTACTGTTGAATCAGCAGCATCGAATCAAAATACTGTAAAGTCTCCTATTATTGGAACCTTCTACCGAAAACCTTCCCCTGATAAACCTAACTTCGTTGAAGTAGGAGATCGTGTAAACGAAGGTGACACCCTTTGTGTGATTGAGGCAATGAAGCTCTTTAACGAAATTGAAGCGGAAACAAGCGGAACTATTGTTCAAATTTTAGTTGATGATTCGTCACCCGTAGAATTTGACCAGCCTCTTTTCATAATTGATCCTGCTTAAAAACTTGCTTTATGTTTAAAAAGATACTTGTCGCCAATCGAGGCGAAATTGCGCTACGTGTTATTCGAACATGCCGAGAAATGGGCATCAAAACTGTAGCTGTTTACTCCAAAGCAGATGCAGATAGTCTACACGTTCGCTTTGCCGACGAAGCCGTTTGTATTGGTCCAGCAGCTAGCAGTGAGTCTTACCTTAAGATAGCAAACATCATTGCTGCTGCAGAAATTACCAATGCAGATGCAATTCACCCCGGCTATGGCTTTCTTTCTGAAAATGCTAAATTTTCAAAAATTTGTGAAGAACATCGAATCAAGTTTATTGGGGCTTCTGCTCAAATGATTCAACAAATGGGAGACAAAGCTACTGCCAAGGCTACAATGAAAGCTGCCGGTGTTCCTACCATTCCTGGTTCTGAGGGAATCATTGCTTCTTTTGAGGATTGTCAGAAACTTGCAAAAGAAATGGGCTATCCAGTAATGCTTAAGGCTACCGCAGGTGGTGGTGGAAAAGGCATGCGCGCAGTATGGAAAGCGGATGCTTTGGAAAAAGCTTGGGAAAGTGCCCGTCAAGAGTCAAAAGCCGCCTTTGGAAACGATGATATGTATATGGAAAAACTGATAGAGGAACCAAGACATATTGAAATTCAAGTGGTTGGTGACTCTTTTGGAAAAGCCTGTCATTTGTCTGAGCGTGACTGCTCCGTTCAACGCCGTCACCAAAAACTGACTGAAGAAACGCCTTCTCCCTTTATGACCGATAAACTACGAAAAGATATGGGTGCTGCAGCAGTAAAAGCGGCAGAATACATAAAATATGAGGGTGCAGGAACAGTTGAGTTTTTGGTTGATAAGCACCGAAATTTCTATTTTATGGAGATGAATACTCGTATCCAAGTAGAACATCCAATAACCGAGCAAGTTATTGACTTCGATTTGATTGCTGAACAAATCAAAGTCGCTGCAGGAGTGCCAATTGAAGGTAAAAACTACTTCCCAAAATTACATTCCATTGAATGCCGTATAAATGCAGAAGACCCGTATAATGATTTTCGGCCATCACCAGGAGTGATAAACACACTACATACCCCTGGGGGGCATGGGGTGCGCTTAGATACGCATGTTTATGGAGGCTATATGATTCCTCCATACTATGACTCAATGATAGCAAAGCTGATTACCACAGCACAAACTAGAGAAGAAGCCATCAATAAAATGAAACGTGCTTTGGATGAGTTTGTTATCGAAGGCGTAAAAACTACCATTCCATTCCATCGTCAATTAATGGATCATCCAGAGTATGTGGCGGGTAATTACACTACCAAGTTTATGGAGGATTTTGAAATGGAGGAGGAATAGTTATCCTTTTATTTTTTTACTCGGCAACACTTTAAAGCCCATATTGTATAGTGTAAACGCAAAGATATCTGCGTACTGCTCAATTGTTTTATCAACAGGAGTTCCTGCTCCATGCCCCGCATTGGTTTCAATACGAATAAGTACTGGGTTTTCTCCTGTTTGTTTATCTTGAACTTCTGCAGCAAACTTAAAAGAATGTGCTGGAACAACACGATCATCATGGTCTCCTGTAGTTACCAAAGTTGCTGGATAAGCTGTACTTGGTTTCACGTTGTGTAAAGGGGAGTATCCCTTCAGATACTCAAACATTTCCTTAGATTGTTGTGCGGTACCGTAATCGTATGCCCATCCTGCCCCTGCCGTAAAAGTATGATAGCGCAACATGTCTAGAACACCTACCGCGGGCAGCGCTACTTTAAAAAGCTCTGGGCGTTGTGTCATGGTAGCACCTACCAGTAATCCGCCATTTGAGCCGCCACGAATTGCAAGATATTCTGGACTGGTATAGTTGTTGTCTATTAAATATTCGGCAGCTGCAATAAAGTCGTCAAAAACATTTTGCTTATTTAATTGCGTTCCTGCATTGTGCCATGCCTTTCCATATTCACCACCGCCGCGAAGGTTGGGTACTGCATATACACCCCCTTGCATCAGCCAAACCGCATTTGTGATACTAAAGGTTGGGGTAAGACTAATATTAAATCCGCCGTAGCCATATAAAATGGTAGGTGTTTTGCTGTCACGTTTAAGTCCCTTTTTGTGCGTAATCATCATGGGAACTTTTGTTCCGTCTTTTGAGGTATAGAAAACTTGCTTGGATTCAAAGTCTGACGGAGAAAAAGCAATTTCGGGTGCCCAGTACTGACGCGTTAGTCCTGTTTTTGGGTTTAAGCTAAACGATGATGCGGGCGTATGATAATTTGAAAAGCTATAATATAATACTTCCTGATTTTTTTTACCACTAAAACCACTTGCGCTTCCTGCAGCAGGCAATACAATTTCACGAATGACCTTGCCGTTATAGTTGTATTGATACACTTTAGAAAGCGCATCGACCAT
>Ga0222715_10002782_pt1 | contig 15854 bp, 16 predicted proteins | sample C33_9DmetaG_FD_165056 | JGI IMG/M metagenome (GOLD analysis project Ga0222715, IMG submission 165056) | Estuarine water microbial communities from San Francisco Bay, California, United States - C33_9D | ecosystem: Environmental > Aquatic > Marine > Unclassified | place: USA: California...
CGATGATCCAAGAAAAACTCCTTCGCGTGGTGGAATACGGAGAATTTGAACGCGTCGGTGGCTCTAAAACCGTCAAAGTCGATGTGCGTTTAATCGCTGCCACCAACGAAGATCTGCCAACACTTGCTGCCAATGGGGAATTTAGAGCAGATTTATTAGACCGCTTGGCCTTTGACGTAATCACCATCCCGCCTTTACGCGAACGCCCTGAAGATATTATGATTTTAGCTGAACAATTTGCCATCAACATGGCACGAGAATTAGAAATGGAGTTATTTAGCGGATTCAGTAGCAAAGCCCAAGATACCTTGATGCAATATGCGTGGCCAGGTAATGTTCGGGAACTAAAAAATGTCGTAGAACGCGCGGTGTATCGTAACAACAATGCCCACGTACCAGTACACAACATAGTGCTTGACCCGTTTGAATCAGCATTTCGTCCGCAGCAACGAATAAAGGTCACAGCTCCACAGATCTCAGGTGGCGTTAATGAAAATCAAATCAATGAACCATTACCAGCAACCCAATTTGCGCCCAGTGATACAAATACTATGCATCAGCCGTTGACATCCACTAGCCAACCGGCTCACAATAGCGCTTCAATGGTGTTCCCTTTAGATTTAAAAGCCCGTTCTCAGGCATTTGAAATTGATATGATCAAACAAGCTTTAAAAGACAGTCAATACAACCAAAAGAAAACCGCTGAAAAGTTATCATTAACCTATCACCAACTGCGTGGGTATTTAAAAAAATACAGCCTGTTAGATGAAGGCCAAGAGAGTCATTCATGAGCGTATTGCTTGATCGGCTTACCAGTGTTTATCCACCTTTAGCTTTTCTGCTATCAGCACTGCTAATGCTTAGCCTAGGTGGATGCACCGATGCAAAAATCGACTCGAGTATATCTGGCAAAGCCCCTGCAGGTGTTATTTATTGCTCTGAGAGTAATCCAAGTTATTTTAATCCTCAACTCGACACATCTTCGACAACCGCAGATGTCAGTGCCCATCAAATCTATAGTCGTTTATTAGAATTTGACCCTAATACGGGACGCATTCAACCTGGATTAGCTAGCAGCTGGCTCGTTTCTGATGATGGCCTAACCTATACCTTTCAGCTACGCCGTAATGTAAAATTTCACAACACGAGTTATTTTACGCCTACGCGTAATTTTAACGCTGATGATGTTATTTTCAGTTTTCAACGTTGGTTAGATGACGATCATCCTTATCACGATGTAAATAATGCAACCTATCCCTATTTTTCCAGCCTTAATTTATCCAAAACTATCGCCAGCATTGACCGCATCAATGGCTACCGCATTGAAATTAAGTTATTTGAACGTGATTCTTCATTCTTAGCTAACTTAGCGACGGATTTTGCGGTGATTTTATCCCAGCAATATGGCGAATATTTACTGGTCAATCAACAACCTGAAAACATTGATTTTTACCCTATAGGTACCGGCCCGTTCAGATTTGACGAATATCGTAAAAACCAATTTATCCGTTTGCTACCGCATTTAGAATATTGGAAAGATGTGGATTTGGCCGATCAACTGATTTATGACATTACTCCTTCAAGCTCAATTCGCTTTGCGAAACTACGCACGGGCGAATGTGACAGTATTGCTTATCCTTCTCAAGCTGAAATCACAATTATGCAAGCAGATCCCAATATTGTGGTGCAAGAAGCGCCAGGTCTCAATGTTGGATTTTGGGCATTTAATACTGCCAAAGCGCCGTTTGATCGAGCCGATGTACGCCGTGGATTAGCCTTGGCAATTGATAAAAACTCCATTCTCGATGCAGTGTATTTCAATTCAGCTTCCCGTGCGCGCTCACTGATCCCACCATCGTCATGGGCATACAACACTGACATCAAAGAAATTAATTACAACCCAATGCGAGCCCGTGAACTGTTAGATAAGGCAGGGATCCCGAAAGGGTTTAGAATGACTATTTGGGCTATGCCAGTGGTGCGCGCATATAACCCCGATGCCGAACGTATGGCGCAGTTAATCAAAAGCTATCTTGCTGCAGTCGATATTGATGCCACGATTGTGACTTATGATTGGAACACCTTCCGTGACAAACTTAGCCAAGGCGAACATGATAGTGTGCTGATCGGCTGGTCAGCTGACAATGGCGATCCCGATAACTTCTATCGCCCATTGCTGAGTTGTGACGCCATTCCATCAGGCACCAATCGAGCGATGTGGTGTAACCCTGAATTTGATGCACTCGTTAACTCCGCGATTAAAATATCTGACGAAGATAAACGTGCTATTTTGTATGCCAAAGCAAACAATATGATCGCCCAAGAAATGCCGTTATTGCCCATCGCCCATGCTAATCGTTATCAAGTGAAAAATGCAGCGTTACAAGGTTTGACGATCAATCCTTATGGTAGTATCCGCTTTGAAGGTGTCATCAAAACCTTGCCTGAGGTACAGCGACCATGATCACGACGTTAATCCGCTATTTCAATCTAACGTTTTTAACTTTACTAATACTGGTGATGTTATCGTTTGGGTTGGCGCATTTTTTTCCAGGTGATCCGCTTACTAATTTGCTGGGAACCGATATTTTACCAAGCCAGCCCTTGTTAATGATGACGAGTCAACAAACCAATATTTTCATGCAGTTTTGGTACTACGTGCAAGCATTACTCGCAGGTGAATGGGGCGTCAGTTTTGCTACAGGTAAACCCTTATATCAAGATATTATGCGCTTGTTGCCGGCAACATTAGAATTAAGCGTGTATGCGGTAACGGTCGCGTTATTATTTGGCATCCCATTAGGATTTTTGGCTGGTATGAATTACCACAAAAAAATCGATAACATCTTCATGTCTTCTAGCATGATCATGTATTCATTCCCTGTATTTTGGCTAGCATTATTACTGATTCTATTGATCAGCTTACAAGCACAATGGTTACCTATGTCTGGGCGCTTAAGTTTGTTGTTTAATGTGCCTCACTACAGTGGGTTTATCTTAGTGGATATTTTGGTATCCGATATTGAAAACAAGCGCTTTGCATTTAACAATGCGTTACAACATCTAATTTTGCCGACTTTATCGGTCGCATTTATCGCATTTGCGGTATTCTTACGCACCACAAGACGAGCTGTAGCTGATGTATACCAGGCTCAATATATTAAATCTGCGCAAACGCGCGGGTTACCTGCAACCACGATATTCTTTCGCCATGTGCTGCGCAATGCATTGTTGCCGGTATTGCCGATCCTCGCAGTACAAATTTCAACATTAGTCACTAATGTCATGATAGTAGAAACTATTTTTTCTTGGCCAGGTATAGGCGATTGGTTAATCCAAGCAATTTATGAGCGCGATTACCCCGCAATCCGCACCGGTATGCTATTAGTGTCGGTGGTGGTCGTGATTATTACCATGAGTTTAGAATGTATCAGTCAATTGATTGATCCCACCCGAGATAGGTTTGCTTATGCTCGACGCTAATTTGTACGAAGAAGAACTCCACCCGACGCCACTAGGCGCAACGTGGCGCGAATTCAAACAGCGCCATGTCGCAGTATTTGGGTTAGTGATACTAACCGTGTTTATTGTGGTGGCGATTGCTGGCCCTTTGCTCAGCCCTTACGCGCCAACCACGCAACATACCAATGCCCTGTTGATCCCACCTGCTTGGAATGACAATGGAAGTATTTTACATATATTGGGTACCGATGCGCTCGGTCGAGATATGCTTACGCGATTATTTTATGGTACACAAGTGACGCTTTTTTCCAGTATTGCAACCGTATTTATCGCTCTGAGCTTAGGTGTTGCAATCGGTGTTGTAGCAGGCATGTCAAAGGGGTTACGCTCAAGCTTTATCAATCATGTGTTAGATATTTTAATGCTGACACCGACATTGTTAATTGCGATTATTATTGTGGCAATTTTGGGTACCGGGTTAACCAATGCCATGCTAGCGATTGGTTTGGCATTAGTGCCGCGGTTTGTGCATATGACACGCGATTTTGTTCGCGAAGAAATGAATAAAGATTACATCAAAACCGCACGATTAGATGGGGCGAATTTAACCCAAGTGTTTTTATTCAACATCCTACCGAATATGGTTGAGCTGTTAATTGTACAAGGGACACTAGCAATCTCAGTGGCAATCTTGGATATATCCGCGCTGGGATTTTTAAACCTTGGTGCGCAAACATTAATGCCAGAACTTGGCGTGATGATAGCTGATGGTTTATCTACAGTGTACATCGCACCTTGGAACATATTATTACCTGGGTTATCAATATTTTTAATGGTGCTTTCGATTAATATTGTCGGTGATGGATTGCGCTCAGCATTACGCAACAGGTTGACGCACTGATGATTATTTTGGATATCAAAAATCTCACCCTAGAAATTGAAAGTAATGGGGTATTGATTAAGGCATTGGATAAGGTCAGCTTGACCATCCAAGAAAATGAAATTCGCGCTTTGGTTGGCGAGTCTGGCTCAGGCAAGAGCTTGATTGTTCGCGCCATCTCAGGCGCCCTACCGCCACAATGGATAGTCACAGCGGATCGCTTAACATGGCGAGGCCAAAACCTAGTCAAAATGACCCGCGCGCAACGACAAGCCATTATGCGACGTGACATTGCGGTGATATTCCAAGATCCTATGGCAGCACTTGATCCTTCGGCGAAACTAAAAGACCAAATGCTAGAAAGCGTACCCAGTGAGTTTATTGAAGGTCGTTACTCTTGGCAACGATACGCGTCAAGGCTGAGTATTTCCCATAAAATACTGCACAAAGTCGGTATTCAAAACATCGAAGCCTGTATTAATAAATATCCGCATGAGCTCTCAGCTGATATTTGCCAAAAATTTATGATTGCGATGGCATTAGTCTCGCAGCCAACATTATTAATTGCAGATGATCCCACACGAGGGATGGAGACCAATACCAAGAAACAAATCCTCGCGTTGTTTACCCGATTAAACAAAACCCGCAACTTGAGCATTTTGTTTGTGAGTCACGATTTATTGGCGATTTCTGCTATGGCACATTCAATGACGGTTTTATATTGTGGGCAAACAGTCGAATCGGGAAAAATGAAAGCAATGCGCCGCCGTCCATTACACCCTTACACTAAAGCATTAATGGATAGTGCGCCCAGCTTTAGCCCTGACTTGAAACCTAAATCGATGTTAGTGGCACTGGATGGCACCATCCCAACCCTACAGCATTTACCTATTGGCTGTCGCTTAGGCCCTCGTTGCCCTCGTGCTGCCAAAGAATGTGTGCAAATGCCAATAGAGCGCTCGATAAACCAACACACCTATCGATGCCATTACCCCATGCATGTGGAGTCAGTATGACGCCGTTATTAAGTATTCAACAACTGACCTATAACCCACCTAAACGTTGGGAGTTTTTGAGTCCTCGGTCTGAGTTTGTATTAGGTCCAGTTGACTTACATGTACACGAAAGTGAGACGCTAGCGATTATCGGTAGTAATGACTCGGGTAAATCCCTATTGGCTAAACTCATTGCCGGGGCGGTCAAACCTACCTCAGGTGAGATACTCCTCAATGGCCAACCGATAGGTACACATCAATCTAAAGCCCGTGCTAATAATATCCGTATGGTGTTTCGTCATTCTGCCGAATCATTAAATCCTGGTATTTCAATTGGTTCGATGCTGGATGAGCCACTGCGCTTAAACACCCAGTTGAGCCCTGCGATGCGCTTAGAAAAGGTGATGCAAACATTATCTTTGGTGGGGTTGATGCCTGATTATTATTATTTTTATAAACACATGCTCTCGGATGGCCAGCAGCAGCGTGTAGCGTTGGCTAGAGCGTTGATCCTTGATCCACAAGTGATAGTCGCCGATGAGCCTTTTGCCGCCTTAGATCCATCTGTACGCTCACAGACGGTAAATCTATTACTCAAGCTCCAAGCTGAACTGGGTTTGGCGTTTATCTTTATTTCACACAACTTGGGCATCGTCAGACACATGGCAGATCGCACTATTGTGATGAGTAATGGTCAGATTGTTGAGAGTAACCTCACCCAAACACTCTTTACCGCCCCTGAGCATCCAAGTGCACAAAAGCTAATACATGCGCATAACTCGATGTTGAAGTTGTGATAATACTTCATTACTGAGCGGAATGACGTTGTAACAATAAACACCTAACAAAATTTCGTCAGGTGTTTATTAGAGTAATAGAAGGGTTTAACCAACTAACGCCAGTAAGATACCCGCAGCAACAGCCGAACCAAGTACACCCGCCACGTTTGGACCCATAGCGTGCATCAACAAGAAGTTATGCGGATTAGCTTCAAGACCAACCTTATTGACCACTCGCGCAGCCATAGGGACTGCTGAGACCCCTGCCGCACCAATTAATGGGTTGATAGGTTCTTTACTGAACTTACCTAAGATTTTAGCCATGATAACACCAGCAGCGGTACCAATTGAGAACGCTACGGCGCCTAAACCTAAGATACCTAAAGTTTCAACGGTTAAAAACGCTTCTGAAGATAGTTTAGAGCCGACGGCTAAGCCTAAGAAGATCGTGACGATATTAATCAGTTCGTTTTGAGCAGTGTTACTCAAACGGTCGACCACACCTGATTCTTTCATCAAGTTACCTAAGCAGAACATACCGACTAATGGCGTTGCACTTGGCAATACCAAAATAGTCAAAAACAATACCGCTAATGGAAAAATGATTTTTTCACGTTTAGAGACGACACGTAATTGGTTCATTTTGATTTCGCGCTCTTCAGGCGTCGTCAATGCTTTCATAATCGGTGGCTGGATAATCGGTACTAGCGCCATATATGAATAAGCAGCAACAGCTATCGCCCCTAACAGCTCAGGTGCTAGCTTAGATGCTAAGAAAATCGCAGTCGGGCCATCTGCCCCGCCGATAATCGCAATCGCAGCCGCGTCTTGTAAACTAAACTCAAAGCCCGGTACGGCATTTAACGCAATCGCACCAAACAACGTAGCAAAAATACCAAATTGCGCAGCAGCCCCCAATAACAAGGTACGAGGGTTAGCAATCAGTGCGCCAAAATCGGTCATTGCGCCTACCCCCATGAAGATCAATAACGGAAATATCCCAGTATCAACCCCAACATAGTAGATGTAATGCAACAAGCCGCCGACTTCACTAAAGCCAGCCAGTGGAATGTTAGTTAACAACGCACCAAAGCCAATTGGTAAAAGCAATAATGGCTCGAACTTTTTGACAATAGCTAAATACAGTAGACCAAAGCCTACCAACATCATGATAATTTGCCCCATTTCAAAATGAGGTATGGCAGTTGATTGCCATAAGATTTGCAGTTTTTCCATGATGTTATCCTAGAGTAATGAGGGCTTGACCCGCTTGCACGGCATCCCCTTCACCCACTTCAATAGCGCTGATCACACCGCTGTATTGAGAGCGTACTTCGGTTTCCATCTTCATCGCTTCCATGATCATGACAACATCACCGTCATTAACTTGGTCACCCACACGCACTAGTAACTTAAAGATGTTACCAGAAAGCGGCGCATTGATAGATTCGCTCGCACCACTGCTTGCAGCAGGCGCTGCACTTGTAGCCACACCACCGGCATCAATTGCCGTAGCGTTAACGGGTTGTGCATCAGTTAATTGACCATCTGGTGCGACAGTAACCGCATACTCAGTACCATTCACACGGACACTGTAATGTTCTTCACCGGTGGCTGCTTGAACTGTGCCTGCTGGCGTTTCAACCGGTGCAACAGGTGCTGGCTCAAAAGCGTCTGGATTGTTGCGATTTTTAATGAATTTGAAACCAACTTGTGGGAATAACGCGTAAGTTAATACATCATCGACTTTTTGTTCCGCTAACGTGGCATTTTCAGCAGCGACGAGTTCGTCTAATTCTGCTTCTAATACAGCAAGTTCAGGCGCTAATACATCAGCAGGACGACAAGTAATAGGTTTATCATCGCCAAGTACTTTGGCTTGTAACTCGGCATTAACTGGCGCAGCAGTCGCGCCGTATTCGCCTTTTAAGACACCAGCAGTTTCTTTGGTGATGGACTTATAACGTTCGCCAGTCAAAACATTGATGACCGCCTGAGTACCCACAATTTGAGAAGTCGGCGTGACTAATGGGATAAAACCAAGATCTTCGCGTACGCGAGGGATCTCTTTAAGCACTTCATCCATTTTATCCGCAGCATTTTGCTCACGTAATTGGCTTTCCATGTTAGTTAACATGCCACCAGGAACTTGCGCAGTTAAGATACGCGCATCGACACCTTTTAAGGCACCTTCAAACGCTGAGTATTTTTTACGTACTTCTCTAAAATAAGAAGCAATCGGCTCTAGACCTTCTAAATCTATGCCGGTATCGCGATCGGTACCTTCAACGATTGAAACCATAGTTTCAGTAGCAGTGTGACCATACGTCATACTCATACTAGAAATCGCAGTATCTAACATATCAATGCCAGCATCGACTGCCATTTGATAGGTTGCAGTCGATAAACCCGTTGTTGCGTGACATTGCATCGCAATAGGCACGTTGACGGTTTTCTTTAATTCGGTGATCAGCTCTTTACAATCATACGGCTTTAATAAGCCCGCCATATCTTTGATGCAGATTGAGTGAACCCCCATATCTTCAAGGCGTTTAGCCATGTCTAACCACAATCCTAGGTTATGAACAGGGCTAACTGTATAAGAAATCGTACCTTGTGCATGTGCACCGACTTCAATCGCAGATTTAATCGCGGTTTCTAAATTACGTACATCGTTCATCGCATCAAAAATACGGAATACGTCGACACCATTGGTGTGTGCACGTTCAACGAATTTTGCCACAACATCATCTGCATAATGACGGTAGCCTAATAGATTTTGGCCACGTAACAACATTTGATGCTTGGTATTAGGCATGGCAGCTTTTAACTGACGGATGCGATCCCACGGATCTTCACCTAAATAACGAATACAACTATCAAAAGTTGCCCCACCCCAAGATTCTACGGACCAGTATCCTACTTTATCTAGCTCAGCGGCAATCGGTAACATATCGTCGATACGCATACGCGTAGCTAACAAAGACTGATGGGCATCACGTAAGACTAGCTCAGTTAACGCTAATGGTTTAGTCATGATAGTGGTTCCTACTTAGATGGTGGCTGATTGCCCTGCCGATAGGCAGACACAGCGTGAGTGATTGCAGTAATCACATCTTGTTGATTGGTGACAGCATGATTTGCTGAATGATTTACTGACGCGGCAGGCGCTCGGCGCGGCGTCGCATAAGTGGTTGCAGCAGGCTCAGGAAAGGCCTCAACAAACTTGGCAATGAGTTTCACACTGACAATCAACACACTTAAAAAAATAAACACGCTAGACATACCGACCACTAAAAGTGAGCCAGCCTCAAGCAACTGTTCAGATATAGATGGTGTATTCATAATACACTCCACATTATTTTGGTGCGTACTTTGTACCAATCTATGAATAAAAACACAATGTTTTTTTACCAATTTGCTACTTTTTGATGAGTTTACATTCGCTGAAGAATTGTTATCAAGGTGTAAAAAATCACAACTTAAAAATAAAAAACACTATAAAACAAACAGATAGAGATTATTAGATATTTTTATAGATAAAACACAAAAATGGTAAGACCAATTTACTATTATGCGGAAATTGTGCATAAATAATCACTTTAATTAGGTAAATATTAGACGATATTTTGTGGAATTCGAGTTTGTTGCTGAATATAGTTGGGTTAAAGCTGGATCTTGGGGAATGGGACACAAAAACGGCGCTCTAGTTGAGCGCCGTTTTCGTATAATTAGGATACTACGAGTCTAGTAATCTACTTTTACAGCGTAAGTACCTGAGTATATACCATCAGTATATTCTTTATCTTTACCAGAAATCGCTAATTGACCACCAACATTAAAGCTAATGACGCCATTTTCGTCAGAAGTAATGGTCCCTACGCCAGAAGTCAAAGTCACATTAGCAGTTTTACCCACTTCTCTTAATGTAAAAGCACTTAAAGAAAATTCTCCCGCTGCAGTATTGCCATTACTGGCTTTTAACGATACAGCGGTTGTGGGTAAGGTGATTTTCATACCTGTAAAACTAGCTACATTACTAACATCAAATGTAGCTGGCGTTCCCGCAGTAATTTGGTTCAATGTACCTAAATTTGCATCACCATCAGCTGAATCAGTTGTACCGTCTGGATTAATGGTAATTGTTGGGTTATAAGTTTCACTACCCGAAGTAGTAACTGGATCAGCTGACGCTTTGACTGCTGTTACAACACCAAAACTAAGCTGTGTCGTTTCAACTAAATCAAAAGCATTTTGAACTGTGACACTCGCTGTACCGTTAATTGACTCTTCAGCAAATGTTGGCGCGCTAATAAGGGTTGTTGTCGCCAATAAAGCGAACATAATTTTATTACGTTTTAACATGGAAATCTCCGTATATTTTAAACTTGTCCATTACATCATTGACGCCACCATTAGCGTGAAATCAGTACTGTCGAGACCACTTTGTTTAGTTTGTCATCTCGCCAAATAGTGAGGTTTTATTCTGCCTACAACAACTTATCGACGAGATGCAAATTTACTAAAACATTTTTTTCAAAAAATCCATAATTAATTAAAAACGCCCTTTATTAACAATAAAAAATACTATTGAAGTGTCACTTCTTTTTGAGCTAATACTTGCCCACTGAATTCTTTTTTGCCCTCGAAAACGACTGTTAAACTACCCTTGCTATTCTCTGGAATGGGCGTGTGCCAAATCAATTCTTTTGTTTGTGTTGGACTATCATTATAAAAACTAAAATCATTTAATGTACCAACATTGATCGAGTTATTACTTCCAAAAGGTATGTAATAAGCATTTAGGCTTCCAGTACTACTAATATTACCTTTTTGAGATAGTTTCACTAGTAGCTGACGCATATTGGGCTTTTCTGGTACTGGATTGATCACCACTTCCTCTATCTGCGTTTCGATACTTGCTTCTCCATTACGGAGTAGCAGCGGGTACCGGCTTTTTGCTTATATTCGATTCAGCAACAATATTTGTATCTGACGCGACGCTATTTAACTCCACAGTATTATCAACCACGACAGGCTCCGTGACTTCGCTTTCATCTAATGGTTTGACATCTGTTACTGGTTTAATTTCAGCTTTCGCAACTTGTACGCCATCATCATCTTGAAATCTTGCAATCTGGGTCACCAATGTCCTCAGATCTGATTCAACAGCCACTAATCGCTCAATTGCAGGGCGAGAAGCTTCATAATCAGCTATATGCGATTCTAACTGTTCTTTCATAATCTCTTGTTTAAGTGCAAGGTTTAATCCGCCATCAGCCGGTTTAGGTGTTGATTCGCATCCTGACATCGCCAACATGAGTAACATCAACGCCAACAACCGATGTTGCCCTGCATTATAAGTATGAGTGTTCATCATTTTCTTCCTCATGGTATTTCAACTTTGTGTGTGATTATTTCACACGCTATTCCTTGTTGTTCAAGCGCATTACATTGCTCAAACGCGTATTGTTTGTTTTGGTACAACCCCACACCTAAATAATCACCTTGCTGCGGATCATCATCATTGAAAAAAAAGGGCTCATTTAACATTGCTTTAGATTCATCACTTGTCGAACGTAATAATATTTGCCAGTAAGTTTGCATGATATCAGGTGTATTAAACTGACCTAGTGTGACTGCGTACTGTGCATCGTATTGTTTGGCATTAAGCATAAAATCGACACCACTGATCAAATCACCTTTTGCGCTGAGTGTGATTGGAATATCCTGAACAGGTTTTGCATCTGTAGCACGTAAATACTCATCGTCTACTTCTATGTGGTAATCACCAGGTAAAATATCTAAGAACAAATAATATCCGTCATATTCACTCGAAATGCTTTGTACTAACTCACCATCGCTATTAATTAAATTAAGGGTTACGTATGCAAGCTGACGTTGGTTATCATATGCGTCAGTGAAAAAAACATTGCCTTCGATTTCACTCGACATAGTGACCGGTATTGAAACTTCATTAATAAAGCCACTTCGACCACGTACCGCAAACCCTTTTTCAAGTTGCATCATAAATGGATCCGGTAAAGTATCTCGGTGAACAATAATATCTGTGACCACGCTGTCACGAATACCAGTAATACCAGCCACACCATCCTCATTGGTTACCGCCCGACGTGTCGCTTGAGGCGCAGAGACTTTTACATTAGGTAGCGGTTCGTCATTTTCATCAAACACGCCATTGAGGTTATTATCTAAAAAAACGAGGGCAACTACAGTACCAGCACTTGTCAAACTGCGTCGATTCATTACCATGGTTTTAGCATCATCAACCAATCCCATCACCAAATTCGATTTCAGTGATCCCAGTATTAAGTATCGAACCATTGAGAGCTTTTCTCGAAAAATTAAGTGACGCACTCTCCAAACCGGATTGGTTAGATCCTCGTAAAAAAAACTCACTACGCATAAACGCAAGATCACGTGCTCCTAAAGCTGAATAACCAAACGAAGTAGTACTGTTGCCATGGCTAGCATTGAGTACCACATCCATGGTTTGCGGGGACAGTAACTGATAATCAGCGTCTTTGGGCGTAAATTGCGCAGCCTGACGACCAGAGCCTTTGTTGATTTTGTTATTTTTTCTGGCGTAACGTAACTGTACTGGCAGCGGTGAACTGGCAGTTAAAATACACTTTAAGTTAATAAAGTCATACTCAAGTGTTAATCCAAACCACTGCGCTAACAATTCACCATTGATATAAATATCATCAAACTCGATTTGGTAATCATCTTGTTGTAGCTCTGATTGCACTCCGTTAATCTCAACAGTAACGCTCTCAGGGCTACCGTCTTCGGGTCGATTGATGCTGAGTGAAAATAAATTCGCTTCTTTTATAAACCAACCGGTATATTCTGTCTGTTCGGCATTGACCTCAATAGCAAAATCCAAAGCGGTCTGAAATTCGTTTAATCCCAACCGTAATCCGTTTTGGTATTTATATGAGAATAACTCTCCGAGCTTCAGATTATCGATAATGATTGCAAAAATAAGCTCTTCGCCGTCTTTAAATCGTTTACTCGGATCTTTTAGCAACGGCGCTATGGGAATATCTTGTGTGATGGCTTTGTATTTATCGTTTAATCGGTATAACGCCTCTAAAAACTCGGCTTTTTGTGACTCTTGAAGCGGTAATTCTGACACTTCCTCACCGTGCACGTCAGACACACTGAAACACAGCGTCGATAGGCATAAACCCAACAACACTATGTTTTTCAATGTATTAACCGAACTAAACACCATCACTATCCTTGCGATTACGCCGTCAACAAAGAGTCATTTTTTCGACAAAATGACGTCATTGATCTTCCTTCACGGATTATTTGCAATAATCACACCAAGATGAACATATGTATTTATAGGTTAGGTATAGAGGTGGCATATGGATGTTGCTGGTAGGTCGCTAGTAAATCGCAGACATAAAAAAACCACCCAAAAGGGTGGTTCGTTTATAGTTGGCGCGTGCGGAAGGATTCGAACCTCCGACCGCCTGGTTCGTAGCCAGGTACTCTATCCAGCTGAGCTACGCACGCGCACTAAAACTGGTTTAAACATTTACTAACATAGAGTATAGGTCAATTAGTAAAGGTTGATACATTTTGTTAAACGTATCCAAAATAAATTGGCGCGTGCGGAAGGATTCGAACCTCCGACCGCCTGGTTCGTAGCCAGGTACTCTATCCAGCTGAGCTACGCACGCGCACTAAAACTTGTTCGTTGTACTCTTCAACCATTTAAACAAATGGCGGAGAGGGAGGGATTCGAACCCTCGGTACGAATTAACGTACGGTTCCTTAGCAGGGAACTGGTTTCAGCCACTCACCCACCTCTCCACAACGAGGAGTCGCATTCTACTCGACCCAGTTGATAAGTCAATGCTTTAACTAAACAAAATATTAAAAAAATGCAATCTCTTCATTTTTTGTTTATTAAAGCGTCAAAACAATGCTTATTGCACAGAAATCTAAGGATAAAGGATAGGAGTCACGTATTTAATTTTTTCCCTATGATTTTCGAGACCTGTTAAGTGGTCTTAAAAATCATAGGGAATAAAAAGGCTGTATGCTAACGAATGCCTTCTATTGGATATCGAACACAAAGCTGCTCTACTCGACCACTTCCACAAACCCAATAGACCTTACATAAACTCTACGTACCTGACACAACCGACACACTTTATTACGTTATGGGTAGGCCAGTTTTACCGTCAGCAAATTCCCAAGATAGACTTTCGCAACTAGTATTAATCCACCAATCACAAACCAAGGCCGCTCATGAAAGCGATTAGACCGATTTTGGTACAAAGCTCAACGAGTATCTCAGAGCTAAAAAAGAACCCTAGAGCCGTTATTCAACAAGGTGAGGGCTTTCCCGTAGCGGTATTAAACAGAAATAAACCGGAGTTTTATTGTGTGCCAGAGGCATTATTTGAAAAGATGACGGATCAGTTAGAAAATATTCAACTACTTAGGTTAGTAGCTCAGCGACACAGTCAACCTGAGAGTGAGATCAACATTGGACATTTATAAATTAATATTTAAAAAAGAAGCCCTAGAAGAATGGCTGCAATGTGAAGCCTTTGTCCAACGCCAATTTAAACATCAATTAAAAGCGCGCTTATCAATGCCTAAAAGAGGGGCTGATAGGCTAGATGAACGCACTCAATCCTATAAAATCACGCTAACACAGTCACAATACAGACTAGTGTATCAAGTGAGGGATGGCGCACAAGAAATAGCGATTATTGCTATCACTCACCGCGCTTTTCATCATCTTTGGTAAACTCTGCGTCAACATCATTTTCAGGATCACCCACAACGTCTTCTAGGCGCACTTTATCAACGCTTCTGAAAGTATTAACAGGTCCTGCTAGAGCATATAATGCAAATACAATAAACAATACCAGCGCAGGCTCTGTAGCAACAACTACAAACACGAGCATCACAATCAATAATGCAACAAACGGGACTTTACCCGCCCAATTGACTTCTTTAAACGAGTTATATTTAAAGTTACTGACCATTAGTAACCCACTTAACGCAGTAATACCGGCCAGTACCCAACTCATATAATCTGAAGCCAAAGAATATTCTTGTGCAACCCATACAAAACCAGCTACGACACCAGCGGCAGCTGGGCTTGCTAATCCTTGGAAAAAGCGTTGATCAGCAATGCCTACTTGCGTATTAAAACGCGCTAAACGCAACGCACCTCCGGCTACATAAATAAATGCCGCAAGCCAGCCGAGTTTACCTAAGTCAGCAAATCCCCAGTTATAAGCGACTAATGCAGGAGCGACACCAAATGACACCATATCTGCCATGGAGTCATATTCAGCACCAAACTCACTTTGTGTGTTCGTGATCCGTGCGACACGACCATCCAAGCCATCAAAAATCATCGCAATAAATATAGCAATAGCAGCCGCTTCAAAACGACCATTCATACTCGCAACAACTGCGTAAAAGCCAGAAAACAAGCCTGCGGTCGTTAATAAATTAGGAAGAAGGTAGATACCTTTCTTTGGAACAGGGGACATAATTCAATCTCGTCTAGTTGATGCCGATAATGTAACACAAGTGGTTGAGTAAATTAATATTGTGTTTAGGTAATTGTAAGATAAATGTCTGATTCTTTTACACTTAACGGATCAATAAGCCCGAAGATAACAGTTAACCCATTGATTACTAATCACTTTAAAACTATGGAACAATGTTTGC
>Ga0222715_10002784_pt1 | contig 15852 bp, 33 predicted proteins | sample C33_9DmetaG_FD_165056 | JGI IMG/M metagenome (GOLD analysis project Ga0222715, IMG submission 165056) | Estuarine water microbial communities from San Francisco Bay, California, United States - C33_9D | ecosystem: Environmental > Aquatic > Marine > Unclassified | place: USA: California...
TAAGATCATTTTTTTAAGTCTGATCAAAACATTAAAAATATAGATCTGGAGGATCGAGGGGGCAAAATGGAGAATAAAAGAGAGGGATATATATTATTTGCCTGATCTTATTGATCTGGATCTGCTGATCTTGATCTCCCAGATCTGGGGATCTGAGCCTTACTTCTTCCTTAGTATTTATCTATATTGATCTCTATGTATAGATCTTTAATAATAATCAGTATTTAGGTCGATTTCAGGCTTTGATCAGTTGATCCAGTTGCTTGATCCTCTCCAGATGATCTGATCTTTATGATTCTTCTTTTGTTGATCTATGGATCTATAGATCTAACTTTAACTTTCTTCTGTTTTATGCAGATCTACAGCTTGGAGATCTTTAACTTTCTTCTGTTTAGGATCAGACAATAAAAAGGGGGCATTGAAGCCCCCAGTATTACCTCCTTTGATCTTCAGATCAGATCAGGGATCATTAGATAGCCTATTAATAAAAACGCCCAGATAGACATAGCAATAAAGCCACCCATCACACCCCAAAAAATACCAGATAAACGCTTTTTCATTGTGTTTGATCCTCCTCGATAGTATTCAACAGGTTGTGTTGGTATAAGATCGTTGCGAGGGTTTCGCTGTCTAGCTTGTCGAGAGTGAAGCCATACTCATGAGCCAGAGCCAGAGAGTCCACCAGAGAGGCGTCATTTTCCGAAAGGTATTCAATTGCCCTGCTGTAATAAATAATATCCTGCTCTTGGCAAAATTCAACGGCTTGATCCTCATTATCAAACTTATGGATCTCTCCAGTATATTGATCGTCAACGATAAACATTATAGAACCCTCCTTTTTACGCTTGGGATAAAGCAGTCAATCTCAGCTTCAGGAATTAGGCCTTGATCCATAATTCTTAAATTGCCCTGTTTGTATCTTAATGCATAAAAACAATTATCATAGATCTGGGCATCTCCTCGTTGTGTGCTTATGTATTGATCTCCGTACCTTTGGTATATCCTCGCATCACTATCATAAAAGAATTCAAGCAAGCCGTTGATCCTTTCTCTAGTAGTTACAGTTGGCCAGCCAGCCATAGAGATGGAGAGGCCATTTTCACGCTTGAATGCGATCAGGTTGTCATGTAGGAATACTTTTTCACCATCTGTATAAGTATTCGATATTTTGCAAGGTTTACCCTGATAAAGTGATCTTGCTATTTTTAAAGTTATTTTTCTCATTTGTTTTTGCCTCCATTGTTTAGGTGTTTCATTTCGTTGAATTCTGACAGGCTTAGACTCTCGCCAGAGTTGAAGATCTCATTCAAAAAATCTTTCCTTTGCTTTGTATACTCATCAACAGTTAGTAGTGGATAAGAATCCCCAGTAGTCAACTTGTATTCTTTGCGTTCATGTAGTTTTAGTATATTCATATTTTTTTTTCCTTGTTAGTGATCCAATTGATCACAAAAATATAATACCAGTTTTTTTGATCTGTGATCTGGAAGTGAAAATTTTAACTTCCAAAAAAAACCCCCAGAGTTTGGGGGTTCTTGTTTGATCTTCTAATTGATTACACGCTATCAGGATCTATTCGTTCTTTTAGTGTGTGGATCAGATCCTTATAATTTCGCATTAGTTTATCTTCTCTACTAATGGCAATATCTAAGGCGATTTGATACTGATAATTTAAGTGTGCCTCAACTAGATCTACAAATGTTTCAGGATCAGTCGAGTATCTAAGATCACCAGAATCCCAAAGATCAAATAACATATGAAACATTTTTCCCTCTATGTCATCTTCTAAATACATAGCCATATTAACCTCCTTAATAGTATTCATCACCAAATGGAGTATAACCCTCACTTGATGTATTGTATTCAGAGAGATCTCTTAAGATCTCCCCAAAGTCGTTAAAGTAATTTTTGCCATCATAATAGGCAATAGTGCCTACATAGTCGACACGCTCACATTGTTGATGCAGATATTCGCTATTAACTATCATACGATCGCTCCAGAGGGTTTTCTTTCAACAACTTGATAATTTTCACCATCTACAGTATCAAGAACATTAAACCACCATCCCTCATCATGGTGAAAGCTGTTCATAGCTTCAGCATATTCAGGGAATCCCTTGCTTAACCTTTTGAGATTGTTACCATCAGCTATAGAAAGTGCTTCAGCCAGAGCAGAATCAAATGATCCATGCATCCTGAATTGCCACTCGTATATAAATTTTTCACCTTTTGTTAAATTATGTAAGTTCATATAATTCTCCATTTTTAAAAGTAGCCAAAATTAGCTACGCTTTTATTATGCCATAAAAAAAGGCTCAATTAAGAGCCTTTCTTATTTCTATCTAGCTAGTCAAAATTTTTTCATAATACACCTCCAGTAACTAATGGATCATTGGCTCGTAATGGTGAAACCATAAAGCCATGTAAACACAGCTAATAGTTATTGATATTAACATTACAAAACCTAACAGTCTAAAGATACTTGCTAAGATCTTCAAGCTGTTCCCCTGTCGAAGCTGTTACCAATCTGTCCAAAGATCTCGCCCATTCTTAAAGGCAAGACAATCGTATTATTACAATGATCACAGCATTCATCATCATCTCTATGGGTATCTGGATTATTTCCAAAACCCGTAAAGATCTTCTCACAAAAACAACAAGTCCAGTATTCTTTTCCGTTGTGTTCTGTTCTTCTAGTTTTGACACTTTTCATATAGTTCTCCTAATTATTAAGTACATTATCAATTTCTTTTCTAATCTCAGCTAACGGATGTTTTTCGTCGTTGATCTCACCATAAAATTCATAATCAAATCTACGAATAACATAAATTAAAACAGATCTCATAGCATCATGATCTTTCTCTAACTTTCTAAGATCATCAAATGGTGTGGTTACAGCTTTGATCACTTCTTTACTTTGCATGATCATCTCCTGTATTCATTTGTTCGTTAATGGTTTGAGCCAAACAGCCATAAATAACTAATAGTTCTGTTCGATCAGAAGCATTTTTGATATTTTTGATCTTGTCAAATAAACGATCAAACCCTTTTTCAATACTTTCAAAAGGTGCAAACATTGGCACTTTTTCTGTTTTCATATAATTCTCCAGTAAGTGATCCAGTTGATCACAGATTTATTATAACAAAAAAAAGGCTTGTGAAAGCCCTTTTAATTTTAGATCGGAATTCCGTCATCATCCAGATCTTGATCAGGATCTTCATCCTGTTCTATTTTCCTAACCATCTTAGCGTTCAAGCTAACATGACTAAACATAACCTCATTAACATTAAGTTTAAGCTGTTCAGCCATATATTCTATTGCTTCTAACAATTGTGAATGAGATCTAACTAAGCTAACTAAATCAGGATCAGCCATATTTTCCTCCTCTAATCGTTGTTTATGCATTTGATATTTAGTTCCAAAATAAAACATTATTCAGACCACCTTTCATGTTGCCAATGTTCTTGTTGAACCTCTCTATCCGATTGTTCTTGTAACGATTTACCATAAGGGCTTAAAGGCCTATCTTCCCCTAAACTTTCTAAATCTTCTTCATGTTCTTCTAAATTAATAATTTTTTGTGAGGTAGTGTGAGAGTAATAATATAAAGTCATAAAAATCTCCTAAAATAAATGATCCATAAATGCCTCGTAACAAAATTCACGATCGTCGTTTAAATGTTCTAATTCTTCATCAATTAATTCAGTTCCATCAAACCAATAAGCAGACGATACAAACGAATCACATAAATCAGGCCAATCGCTAGTATCTATATCACAGTCATCGACATCAACTAACCGAGTATTAATTACTTTAACCCTGTGTTTGGTCTTATCTCGCCCTCTAAACTCCCATTTTCTGGTGTATTTTTGGAATACAGTTAAAGGTTTAACAGTAATAGTTTGTCTAGAATCACAAGATTTACATCTAACATCTTTTAACCATTCATCATATGTAAGTTTATAGTTAAAAACATCACCTGTAAATTTATGGTCGCATTTAGTACATTGTAGTTCAGTCATAATCTTAATCCTCGCATTTACATTGGGGTTTCCACCAACCACACTCCTCACAGGCTTCTTCCTCATCTTCATCTTGATCAACATTTCTAATACGCTCTTGAAGTTCACCGATTCTTCTATCATCTTCATCTGATTGTGGATTACATTCTCTTAAAAAGTCATCTAGATCAGTTATTAATGATTTTAAAGATTCAATTTGACTCTCCAACACTTTGTTTTCTTCAAACATTTCTTGTGCCATCATTAGTCATTCCTCCCACAACAACAGCCAATACCACTTTTTAGTGTGCCATCAGGCCAAGCACAATCATCACAAGTAAACTCAGGTGGCTCATACGATAACTCAGCATTTTTTAAATGATTTTCTAATAAATCCCTAATATCATCAAATTTAAAGCTAAAGTCATCATCAACTTCTATGTATTGTAATACTAAGTTTTTAAGTTCAGCTAATTGTTGACTGTGAGTATGGTAAGCCTCTTGTAAAACATCTTTTTCTGTTCCCATTACGCTTTATCCTCTCTTGCTCTAGGATCGTTGCTAAGAACATAATCGCAGAAATGGTTATGGCCTTCCATGTTTCTAAAGTCTAAGATACGAGCCATTTTTAACTCATATGACTCGAATTTGCCTAAATCAGACAAGTAGATAGTAGATGTTTCATGCATCATACTAATTTGATTTTGTAAAAAATTGTTAAGTTTAAGTAAAGTTCTGTAATCTTCAAGATCCATTTCAATTTTTACTTTATCTTCAGTTTTGTAATATTTTACTTTTGTATCATTTTTAGGGTACATATTATTTTCCTTTGCTAGTTATAAAGAGTATGCTATCGCCCTCTAGAGTTAATAGCAATAGCATATTTTTTACAACTTACAAACATATTATATACTTATTTTTTCCTAAATGGTGGTATAATGTAATTTCTTACACACAGGAGAAGAATATGGCAAGAAAACTAGATACAGAAAATGCAAAAAATGTAGCTTGGTCTACATCACCTAAACCTACTATCTGGAAAGCTATGATGCAATTTCGTGGCAAGGTAGATCAGGTAGAAAGAACATCTAAGAACGAATTCCTAAGTTATAAATACGCTAACATTAACAATATAATCGATACGATTAAGCCAGTTTTATATGAATTGGGTATGGGTTATGTTCAAACTGTTCAGTATATTGATGGAATTGATTTATTAAACACTAGAATTTATTTGGTGGATCACCCTGAAGAATTTATTGAGTCTAATATTAGGTTAGTAATGGCTAAAGAGGACAGCCAGTCGCTAGGCAGTTCCATAACTTACAATCGTAGATACGCACTTTGGAGTATGCTTTCTCTTGAAGTTCATGATGATGATGGTGAGAGAGCAACTAGAACTAAAGACAAGACTAAAACCCAGCAATGGGGAGATCACATTAATGAGATTAAGGCTAAGATAGATAAAGCCAAAAAAGGTGGGGATCTTGAAAAAGCCAATACTATATGGGAATGGTTACAGGATCAAACTCATGATGAGGGTGGTAAATTAATAGAAACATCTAGGTATATACCTATGGTTGATTATTATGAACAGGTTTTTAAATAATATGATTTGTGGTGTGGTACTCTTACCGTGATCAATGTAGAACAATCAGTTTTTACCTCCAATTTTTACTGGTTATTCGATGGCTTCATATACCATTTCCTTGCATTTGATTAATTAAGGGCGTTCTTGGGATCGACGATATGATCCCTTTTTTTATTACAAGGAGTAATTATGGAAGATAAAAACAATCCCAATACAGGGAGTTTATTTAAAAGTAAATTTAAAACTAATGATGGATCTGAAGAAGATAATTCTAGAGAAGATTACTATGGCACTTTTAAAGATGAGGCTGGTAAAGTTTGGAAGGTTAAGGCCTACATTAAAAGTAGTCAATATGGTAAATGGCTAAAGTTTTATATTAAAGATCCAGACCAACAACAGCAAGGTGTACCACAACAGCAGGTAGCACCATCTTTTATACCTAAAGAGCATATTGCACAGGAAACTGTTTCACAAGATCCTGAAGATGATATCCCATTCTAATGATGACTAAAATAGAAGATGGTATTGAATACAAAAGAACCGATGGAGGTTACTGGAGTAAACTTTATACATTAGATGATGGTCGTAAAATTACTTCTCATGAATTATCATTAAGAATTGGCTCTAGCGTTGTTTGTGCTAGGGCGAGGCTAAATAATCATTCTGATCCTAAAAAAGTTTTTAGAGTCGTTAGAGATCTAAGTCGAGCAGACAATCCTCTAAAGATAGATACATCACATTGGATAGATGGTAAAAATTGGTATCTTGATCCTTTGGTGAAACTCATGTTAAAATCTACTAATGCCAATACATAAATTAGATACTCACCAGAATGACTTACCCTACTTTATGCTAAGTAGGGAGGTTGTTCAATCAATTGATAACCCTGATGCTTTAGCTATATGGTGCTATCTACAATCAAAGCCCCAAAACTGGGTAGTTCTGGAAGATCAGATCCGATATCATTTTGACATAGGAAGATCTAAATACTTACAGGCCATGAAATGCCTAAGAGAGTTAGGCTTATACAAGGTGATAAGAATAAAAGATGATAAGAACAGGTTTGTAAGTAACGAGTTCCACATATATCCTTTTCCGTACATACGGGATTCCGAACATACGGAAATGCATACCGACATTAAAGAGAAAGAGATACCTAAAGAGAAAGAGAAGGTTTCTCCTGAAGAAAAAGAATTGTTTGAAAAGTTTAGAGTTAAATACTTAGGTAAAAAAAGAGGCTTAGATACAGAATTTACTAATTTTAGAAAAAAGCATAAAGATTGGAAGAAAGTTTTACCAATTCTTGCAGACTTGAAATTAGACTTTAACGAAACAGAGAGAAGATTTATTCCACATTTGCAAACATTTATTAATGGGCGTAATTGGGAAATGATGTTAGAAGGTAAAGAAACACAACAATCCAAACCATATGGTGAGGAATTTAACTGGAGAAATGTATGAGTAAAATGGGAAACTTAAGAATAGAAGCTGAAGAACAGGTTGAATATTTTAGCAAAGCAGATTTTGTTAAAGTATTTGGTAATGGTTCAGACGAAATATGGGATCAACATCATGGCAGTAATGATCCTGAAGATTATAAAATGGAGGAAGTAAATGCAAAACATAACACTACACAGACAATTAAAAAGCAAAAAAGATTCTACTGATTCAGAAAGAGCAGTAATTGGTGGTCTTTTAATAGATCCAACATGCATTGATGAAGTTGCTGGTACTGGATTAATAACTACAGACTTTAACAGTAAAGAATTAGGCCTTTTATATCAGTATATTTTAGATATGCTTGATGAAGATGAAAAGGTTGATCCTTTATCTTTAAGAAATTGGATTGATCGAGATGGTGATCATAGTGGAGAGTGGACAGGATTTCCCTACCTAGCTACTATGATGGAAGAATGCATAGGTATAGAGAACATTGGTGTTTACTCTAACCACATACGCACTTGTCGTATAAACAATGACATAGAGTCTTTAAAGTTTAAGATTGACTACAGTAATTATCAAGATACAGTTACTCAAATACAGTCGCTTGAGTCTGAGTTAATAGATCAAAACCAAGACTCGATGAAAACTATTGTAGGAAAAACAATAGATTACATAGAAGATGTAAATAAATATGGTACTGGTTTATCAAGTGGCTTTGAGTCATTAGATGCCTTAACCAATGGTTTTAGAGAAGGATCACTCAATGTATTAGCTGGTAGACCAGCTATGGGAAAGTCTACATTGGCACTTAATATAGCAAGTCATTTATCTGATACAAAAAATGTGCTTTTTTTCTCACTCGAAATGAGTCAAGTCCAGTTAGCGATGAAAATGATTTCAAGTTATACTGAAATTGCACTTAATACAGTTGAAAAAGGCCATTTAAATTCTAACGATGAACAAAAATGGTATGAGGGATTAGCTAAAGTAGGTAATAAAAACATGACGATTATAGATAAGTCTGGTCTTTCTATGGCGAACATATTTTCTATGTCAAAAAAGCTAAATTCAGAGCGAAAAATTGATATAATACTTATAGATTATTTGCAGATCATGAAATACAACAAAGGTAACGAGGTTTCTGAGTTAGGAAACATTACTAGAGAGTTAAAACACCTCGCTAAACTCCTTGAGATACCCATAATCATACTTTCTCAGTTGAGTAGGGGGGTAGAGAGCCGAGAGAATAAAAGGCCGTTTATGAGCGATTTAAGATCTTCTGGAGAAATTGAACAAGATGCAGATTTAATCATGTTTGTTTATCGAGATGATTATTATCATGATGATTCCCCAGATCGAGGTTTAGCAGAATTGATAGTTGCTAAAAATAGAATGGGGCAATCAGGATTTGTGAAATGTAACTTTGAGGGAAAATATTCTAAATTTTCAGATCAAGAGTTAGATATTTATGGCAAACAGTAAAAGTAAAAAGATCAGAGATTCAGCAAGGGGTGAGGCTTGCACAATGAGAATTCAGGGTTGTATGCCTGATAGAGAAACTGTTGTTCTTGCCCACCTTAACGGTGCTGGTGTAGGCCTAAAAGCACTAGACATACATGGGGCATATCTATGCCTAAACTGTCATGATATATATGATGGTAGGAAAGAAGCACCACCTAACACAGATGTTTCATTAGAGATGTACAGGGCAATTATCGAAACACAAAAAATTTTAGTAGAAAAAGGTTTAATCAAATGAAACAATCTTGGTTAATTTTTATGTTGATACCATTATTTGTTGTTATAATGATGATAAGTGGTTGTGGTAAATTTGAACAACAATTAAGATGTCACCCTATTGCAGAAACTGAATGTACGGGGTGGTTGGGCGATAAGCCTATCATGTTAGAAGAACAGTTATAAGAAATTAGGGTACTCTAATTTATAATACTACAAGTATGGTAAACATTAAGTGCTTACAACTTAGGTTTTTTCTTAATAATTTTTACCTAAGTCTTAATCAGTACCCTAATTTGTTATAACAAGGGGAGAGAAGCAATGGAGAAAGTAATGGAAGTAGTAAACACAATCCTAAAAAATAGATCCTTAACAATTTTTTTAGGTGTGTGTGTTGTAGCGTTATTCTTTGGATGGGTTGGTGGATAACATAAACGACACTATTAAGAACCCCTCACACTATACTCAAGGTAAGATAGAGGCTAAAACATTTATTGTTGACCAAGATATGACATGGGCAATAGGAAATGCAGTCAAGTATCTTGTTAGGTATAGATGGAAACACAAAGGTGAGGGGCGAATTCATGATCTCCGAAAGGCAGTCGAAAATATTGAAATTGAAATAGATAAACTGTTAGCACAGGATATGGTAGAATGAGTGCATACAGGGTTATTCATAGAAAAGAGCCTAAACAAGAAATATTTAAGGCTTTAGTAAATGAATTTTTTAATTTAAACCCTGATTGTGATGTAGCTACAGTATCAATTAAACAAGACCAGCCTACAAGAACACAATTTCAAAATAATATCTATCATTTATGGGTTGATATTTTAAGAAAAGAGCAAGGTGAAGAAAGCAAAAAAGAATTTAAAAAAGATCTTGCTGAAAGATTTCTAGGAGATAGAGAAAAATCAAGTAAAGAATTAACTATCCCTGAATTTGTTCAATACTTAAAAGATATTGATAACTACTTCGCTAGAGAATGGGGCATTATGTTGCCTCGTAATGAAGATTATCATAAGACAATGAGTAATGAGCATAAGGCATAAACAATTAAGATTTGATAAACTAGATTCAATATCAGAAAATTTAAGGCATGCTAGAGAGTTAGCAAGAGAAGAAGATACACCAAGAGATATAGAGATCAGACTTCTTTTAGCTTTAGCAATATCTGATCTTGATAACCTAAGAGGCGAAAACTATGAGGATTACATTTGAAGTTGATCCTTGTCCAGCCTCTAGACCAAGAGTAACTCGCTGGTCTACATACTACCCTAAGAGGTATACTAAATTCAAAACCGATATGAAAGCACTAACAAGTGAGATGGAAACAACTCCCTCTGAAAAACTGTTAAGTGTTCATGTTGATTTTTATATCAGGATGCCTAAATCTTGGTCAAAGAAAAAAACGGAGAAATTAGCTAACACCTATTGCAGTAACAATTCAGATATTGACAATTATATTAAAGCGATTTTAGATGCTTTAAATGGTGTTTTATTTATTGATGATAGACAGGTAGTAGAAATATTTGCTAGAAAAATTTATAGTAAACATTCTTATATGGTTTATAAACATGAGGAGATCTATGGAAATGACGAGGTTAGAGCTATGTGATGCATTAGCAACAGATTATGCAAAAAGGGCAAAAGTATTAAGCCTAAAGTTTGATGAGGCTTATAATAAATATTTTAAAAGATGTGAAGTAAGAAGTTACGAAATTTTGTTGCAACAATTTACTATTGGAAACCTCGCTAATCCTAAAAAGATTAAACCTAAATTAAGAAGTAATGAATACATAATATCAGCATCAGATGATGATTGTGAGGATGGTGTATGCAAACTATAAATGAGAAAGAAGAAGAAAGACATCCTCCTAGACCACCCATGTCACCATTTAGTTAACGATATTCCATGTCTAATGGTCGCATATCCCAATAAAGTTTATAATCTTGTGTGTATTCCTCCATAGGATCATAATCATCTCTAGTATAGGTTATGCCATTTTCCACATAACTTGCTTTGTTGTCATAATCTTCTATGCGAGGTGCATTGGCATGGCCTTGCTTATCTATCCAAAACTGCTCATAATCCGCAATGTCTTGATCTAATTTTTCTAAGCGATCGGGAAGAAAATATGATCCTACTAATACGCCAGTTGTAGTAATTGGATTTGCTTTGTAAAATTTACCAGTTTCTCTTAATACAGATCCAACTTTTTTTCCAAAAGTATCTTGACTGTTTAAGCCAAACATTCCTCTACCAATATCTTTTAAAAATTCCATTACAAACTTATCCTTTTATATGGTTTAACATCTTTTGGTTTTTCTACTTTAATAGGATCGTATGATTTAGTTTTTGGATTATAAATTAAACTTGGTTCTTTAACCCACGCTGGTTTATTGCCATACAATTTTATAGCTTCATCATAACCTTTTTTAGTTTGCCAATGTTGTGCTTTTGTATCAACGCTCCAGTTACCACCATCATCTTGTTTATATCCTCGTTTTTCTTGTTTTTCAGGTGTCTTGTAACCCTTTAAACCTCTGCCTTTGTCTTTAGGTTTTGCAAGTGCTTCTTTAGTTAGATCTTCTGCAACATTTTTACTAATGTTTTCTTTTTTAGAAGGTACTGGCTTACGAGTTTCTGTTGAAATTTCTTTTTTTGGTTCTTTAGTAAGCATGCCTTCTTTTTTATCTACATTTAATCCTTTTAACATGTTTTGGATTTCTTTTTTTATTAACTCTCCAATCCTAGCAGCTTCATGAACCTCATCATCAGTCATTTCTTTTTTCTTTTTGGGGGCTTCCATACTTTGGGGAATAGCCTCTAAAGCTAACATTCTTTCAGAGATTGGTATAGGTGTACCATCAACAGTAAATTCTTGTTCGTCAACCCACTCTATCTCAGAGTCTGGCATTTTTGTAGTTAACATTCCAGATAACAATTTTTTAATTTTTGGATCTAACTGTGCCATATATCTCCTATTTCATCAGCATTTTTTGTGCTTTTTTGTCATCTCTACCACGCAATTCTTCTTGTGTTTTTATTACAGGTATTGTAACTAACATATTGTTTAAATCATCTTGCAATTGTTGTATACCACCTTGATCAAAACCAAATTTATCTTGCAGCTTTGCAGCCGTTTTAGTTGGTATTCTTCCATTATTGTTAAGAATGTCAGCCATTGCTTTTTGAAATTGTGGATCGCCAACTAAATTTCTCCAGACTTGTAGACCACCCATAGTAGCTAATGTTGATCCACCAGCTAAAATTTTACCTAATCCACCACCACCACCTGCTACCATACCTGCTTCCATAGCTAAATTAGCAAATGTCATATTAACAATTACAGATTGAGAATGTTTTTTCTTAACTTTGTTTTTTAAGAAATCGTCAAGTGATTGTATTTTAGATAAACTATCGTCAAATTCAGGATATAAATGCTTCATAAATTCAAAACCATCTTCTCTATCTAAAACTTTACCAAGCATAACTAAACCACTAGATCTAGCATCATCACTACCCATATCCTCAATTAAATTTTGACCAAATCTTGATTTTATAATTTCTCTTATTGGCTCATAAGAATTTACATCAGATTTTAATTTTTCACTAGCCAAACTTGAAACTGCTTGATCTCTTTGTTTGCCTTGTAATTTAGATATTTCTGCTAATTCAGGAAACTCGTCAAAGTTACCATCTATTAACTGTGCCATCATGCGTTTTTCTAATATAGGCACATTGTTTTTTTGATTAAGTGCATTAACAACTCTATTAGTACGATAATCTATAGAATTTAATGTATTTTCAAATTGTTGTAATAATGGAAACGAATTTTTAGTATCAATAATATCTTCTAATAAATCCCGAACTAATATATCAGTTTCTTGATCTAAGCCTTGTGCTAATTTTTCACTAGGATCAAACTGTCCAGAAGCATTTCTTTTTGTTCTATTGTAAGTAGCTTCTTTTTGTTTTGCAAATATTGCTGCAAATTTTTGCCCTATAGTAGTTTTTTCTAATACAATTTTAAAATCTTCAGTTGATTTAAGTAATGAATCATAAAGCTGTTTATCACCTTTAGTGCCAAGTTGATTCCTTTGTGTTTTAGCTATAATATCTCTAATTTCTTTTAATCCTGTATGACTTGCATTTTGTACAACCTCACCACGCAATGCATTTTGTTGCTCAAAATATAACACAGATCTTAAATTTTTAAATGTTTCACTAATATCTTTAGAAGGTACTTCTAATCCTTCTGTGTTTGTAGTTTTAGCTTGTAAATGCTCTGGTTTTGGTTTTGGGGGCATTTCTAACTTTTCAGGTTTAATTGGATTTTGTAAATTTTTTTGCAATACAATTGGTTTTGCCATATTATCTGCATATTCTTCTACTAATCTTCTATATTCCATTGTATTTTGTGAATTTTTAAGACCAATTTCTGAAGCAGATTGTTTCCATTTTGCCATTGCATCATCAGATACCTTAGGATTAAGTAAATCTATAAGATCTTGTATTTGCCTATTATTAGTAAATGCTTTATCCCAATCAGCATTATTTTTTTGTCCATCAATAATTTTTTGTATAGCATCCATCATTCCTTTACTGTCTAGATCTGTCATATCTCTATAGACTAATGACTCATAACCATTTTTTACAGCTTGGTTCATTGGATTTACAACATGATCATTAAGGCCTTGTTGGAATTCTCTAACAGCATTTTTGGAAGATCTACCAATCATGTTATCTCTTAGATCCGACATAACGCCTAACATTGCACTTGTTTTGCCTTTTAATGTACCACGGCTATCATCTACCATGTTTTTACCATAACCTGCTAATTGAGGGTGTCTGCCTGCTCTAGTGATGTTTCCTACAAGAGATGCCATGTTTTTAGATAATATAGGTATTTGAAAATTTTGTATGCTTGTGTTGTTTGCTAATTTTTCTCCAACTTTATCACTTACATATTTACCACCTAAACCAAACAATGCAATAGCTGGAGGTAATGCAGCACCAAGAGCAGTAGATAAACCTAACTCAGCTTTACTAAATTCATTTTTCATTCCTAAATCTATTTCAATATTTTGTATATTTGTGTTTTGTGCACCACTATACATACCAGTATAACTTGAAGCACCAATACTAGCAGCTATACGATCTGATATTTTTTTCTGAAATAATTTTTTCGCAGCTAATTTACCTAATGTAGATCCAGCTTGTATTGCTTTTGTGCTAAATAATGCCCAACTTAATGGATCAGCAGCAGTACTTACAACTAAATCTTTTAATTGTCTAGAAAATGCTCTAGATCCATCACCTGTCCACGCAGTTTGTTGAAACTGTGTATAGGCATTACGAACAGCATTTAATTGTTCTTTGTCAAAATCATCATAAAACATATTATCAGATACTAATTCTGCACCTGTCCATCCAACATTAAACTCCATAAAATTAAATTTTTTAAAAGTTTCTTCTACAAGATCTTTTGGCAATCCTGTATAGTCGTGTCCATGTTCAGCTTTGTACATCATCTGAGCATTACGCAAAAAATTAGAATCTACTTTTAATTCGTCATATGTAGTTTTTAATTGATTATCTAAAATCTTTTTTATAGAAAACAATTTTTTTCTTTCTTCAATACCACTACGAGTATTACCTTCAGAGTCTACCCAAGCCTCACTATCCCAATTAGGATCATTTATACCTTGATAGTCTTTCATTATAAAATTAATAGATTTTTGAGCATTTTTTCTATCTTGTGCTCTTTCTTCAATTTTTGCTCTAGACATATCAGGCTTTGGAGTTAAAGCCTCTGCAATCCCAGTTTTTAACTCATCAAAACCAGCAAATGCTAATTCCATCATTTGACTCATTAGATTCTCCTATTCCTTTGGCATATATTTACCCATCAAATTATCGAGCAATAAATCATTTTCTGCAAAACTTTGATAGTCAGCATTAAACTCTTGATCCGCAGGATAATTTAATAATTCATCCATTGTTACTTTGATAGCCTCTGAAATTGGCTGTACTGCTACTTCACCTTCTTTTAATGGGTAAAAATCAGATTGGCCTCTATTACGATACCTATCTTTTTCATTACCATATTCTAATGGTGATGGCATTTTTCCAGTATCGGTTTTGTAATTAGTTGCCCATTGCCTCATGTGTCTATTAATATCTAAAATGCGATTATGCAATATTTGAGATGTTTTAAGAATAACTAAGTTTGCTTCTTCACTCTTATTCATTTGAGCACCAGCAGCTTCTACGAAATCGATATCTTTATCAGATGCAGCACCCTTTAAGAATGTTAATCTTTCTAATGCTGCTCTTTTCATAAAGGTTCTTAATATATCTTGTGAAGCTACTTGTGGATTACTTATACCAATGCCTTCTAAGAAAGAACCATAGGCATCTTTAAAGTCTTGACCAAATCCAGTTCTTGCACCTTCTTCTAATAAATTAACCATTGCGTTTAGGTTTCTTAATTCATCATTAGAAGTTTTTGCTTCTTGAGCATCGGCTGTTATTAACGCTGTTGTGTTTTTAAAGTTTTCTTCATTTTCCATTATCTGTAATGCTTCTAACTCACCTGCTCTTTTGTATTCTCTAGAAGCTATTTGTGCTTCTACATTAGTGTAATTTCTGCCATTAGGGTATTGTTCTTCATATAACTCTCCAGCCTCTTTTGTTCTTGGATCTATTTTTAATGTAGCAGGATTAGTTTGTTGCATTAAAACTACAGGATCAAACGCTTTTGCATTTCCAAGTCTTTTAATTTCAGCATCATATTTATCTGAAACTAATCCTACTTGGGCAGCAAACATTTTTTTATATTCGGGTGTTCCTTTAACTAAACTAGAATATTGCTCACCCATTATTGTTTCAGCAGTTGCCTCATGTATAGGTGTTAATGGATTTGACTCTACTTCATCTTCTGCTTCAGGTTTATAAAGAGGAACAGTTGCTATTAATTCTCCCCTTTCGCCACTAGCAGTTACTTTATAAGTGTTTTTAACAAGTGATCCATTTTCTGCTGTTTCTTCAAGAGTTACTTTATTAAAACTGCTA
>Ga0222715_10002785_pt1 | contig 15849 bp, 16 predicted proteins | sample C33_9DmetaG_FD_165056 | JGI IMG/M metagenome (GOLD analysis project Ga0222715, IMG submission 165056) | Estuarine water microbial communities from San Francisco Bay, California, United States - C33_9D | ecosystem: Environmental > Aquatic > Marine > Unclassified | place: USA: California...
AAGCATCGCCACGAATGGTACGGCGTCGTAGATTGCGCGCGCACCGCGTTCGCTCGCGTCAGGCGCGCGCCAAGGGGTGGTTTTGTGTGATTGCTGACGCGTCAGTAACTAACTTTGTGTGTCTGTGTCGCTGCGTGGTAGACGCGCGCACGCGCGCTGAGTTTCCTGTGCGAGCGCGCACCGAACGTGGCGTGGCGCGTGATGCAGCCTGCGCTGTCAAGCGGGGCGTTTAGCGGGGTGGTGTATCCGGATTTTCGGGAGAAGGGTGAGGACGCGAGAGGCGGGCTGGCGACGTCGGCGGACGCGGAGGAAAGTCGCGCGACATCGAGTGGATTGATCGTGCAGACCATCGCCGGTGGGCGATGTGCGGGGTTGGATGACGTGCGAGTGCGCGCGCTGGAGGCGGTGCGCGTGGATGCGCGAGAGGTGGGGTTGTTAGCGGTGTCTGGCGACTCGGGCGGCGGCGGCGGCTTGGGATCGATGGATGTGCTCAGAGAGCTGGCGGCGATGCGCGCGCGAGGTGAATTCTCGCGAGACGTGAAGTTACTCGCGGCGACCAATCCCATGCGAGGCGCCGAGGATGCCGCGCGCATGGTTGCAAAGCGCGAATTGGGTTGCGACGGCTTTATTACGCAGCCGGCGTTGTTGCGGGACGCGTTTGCTGAATGGCACGAAAGCGCCGTGAAATACGGCGCACTGGATGATTCAGGCGACGTGACGTGTCATTTAGGCATAGCGTGCATCAAGTCCACGAAAGGTTTGGATTTTTGGCTCAATCTCACTGGGGTGAATCGTTCGACTTCGGCTGAGGCGAGAATGGTTTTCGACGAATTCGTCTCTCGCGAAATCGAAATGTCCCCCGATGTCTTCCACGACTGGGCGTTCGAGCGATTAGAATTAGCCACGATGCACGCGATTTCGACGCAATATTGCGATGGTGCGCACTTCATGCCCGTCACGACGCAGGGCTATGCGTTCGCGGAGACGCTGGCGTCGAGCGTGCTCAAGACGTTTCTTAGCAAAAAGTGATTTGTCAACGCACACACAACTTCATTTCGAATCGCGCGCGCGTCGCGTTGTGTCGGCATGAGATTCCTCGTATATTTTGTTCATAAACATGTAGATTTTAGGTGCGTCGGTGCGCGCGTGAATGCGATCGCGTCGTCGTCGACAGCGTCCCGAACGCGCTCGCGCGCCGCGCGACGGCTGCGCGCGCGAGAGCTCGCGACCGCTCTTGGTTCGCCCTTTCTCGCACGCGTTTCGAGCACGCCGCGCGTGAAGAGACTAAACGACGCGCATTTGCGTTTTATCATCACACAGAATAGCAGAGTTTCAGTCGTTAGCGGAGATGTGCGGCGCAGAAAGGAACGTGGAGCTCGAGCCGCTCCCCGGGGACGTCGCCGAGTCACCCTATTACTTTGTCGACCTCCCGAGCGAAGACGTGGCGCGCGACATATGTGCGCGCGCGTTACTCGTGCGTGGTATTATCGACGTATGGGGATATGGTGACGATTTGGAGAGCTTGAAGGCGGCGCTCAAAGCGTGTCCTAGCGAACGTAAAGCCAAGTATTTAGCCGCCGACGCGAGTTTCAAGGTGGAAGTTGAGGATTTTGGCATAAAAGGCGGTTCGAAGCATTTGGTGCAGCGCGTGGAGGCATTGGAGCTACCATTTACAGGCAAAGTGGACTTGAAGTCGCCGAGAGATTTGTTTTGGAGTATGCATAGCGACGTTGACGCGTCGACTGGGTTGCCGATGACGCCAAAGCGCATGTTCTTCGGCCGCGTCGTCGGAAAGTCAGACCGAACGATCGTGAACAAATACGATTTAAAAAAGCGTCTTTATCTCGGGCCGACGTCCATGGATGCGGAGATGTCGCTGCTCATGGCGAACATGGTGCGCGCGCGGCCGGGCGGCGTGGTGCTCGATCCATTTTGCGGCACGGGCTCGCTTCTGATTGGTGCCGCGCACTACGGGGCATTAACCATGGGATTGGACATAGATATTCGCGTCATCAAGCACGGCAAAAGTGCAAATGTGCCCAAAGGAAAAGATAGCAAGTTTGGTGAAACCGCCAAGGATGGCTCCACGGTGAACGTCTGGACGAATTTCCAGCAATACAATTTGACGCCACCCGTGGCGTTGATACGCGGCGACTTGCACGCGCTTCCGACGCGCACTTTTGGTTTAGAGGGCACACTGCAAGGCATCATCGCGGATCCGCCGTATGGCGTACGCGCTGGCGGACGTAAGAGTGGTGGCCGAAAGCCGCTGGCGGATGATTATAAAATTCCAGAGGAACTCTTGGACGCGCACATCCCAAGCACAGCGCCGTACCCATTCGGTGAGTGCTTGGACGATCTAATGGACCTCGCCGCTCGATTCCTATCCATAGGCGGATTGATATGTTTCTTTGTCCCGGGTGAAAGCGGAGACCCAGATCCCGAGCGCGAGCTCCCCACGCATCCGGCGTTACGCCTTCGATGGCACTGTCTCGAAACATTCAACACCATATGGGGACGTCGGTTGGTGACGTACGAAAAAGTAGCTCCATTCGACATCGACGCCGCGCGAAAATCGCGCGCCGAGGCCGAAGCCGCGCGTGCGAGCAGTACTCAGCCGGATTTGATTGAACGCATGCGCGCGCTCGTCTACGCCCCAGACCGTAAGCGCTCGCGCTTCGATCAGCGATTCAAAGGTTTCTCTCCAGAGGAAATCAAAGCGCTGCAAACGCAAACAAGGGAGCGTAAATCTGCCACGTCGTCGTCTTCGCCGTTGACGACGGTGCCATAGACATCATAGATTGTATTGATAACGCTTTCACGCGTAGAGACTGTTGCTTCGTCCCTCACACTCGGGCGCGCGCGCGCGCTCATCATGCGCGCCTACGCCGCGCACGTCGCGCTCGGGCTCGCCCCTCGACACGCGCGTGCGAGTGATGTGGCGTCCTCGTCGTCCTCGTCGTCGTCTTTCGCGTTGTCTTCGCGCGCGGGACAGCGCGTTCGAGCGCGGCGCGCGCTGTCTTTCGCGCGGCTCACGTCTCACCCACGCGCGGTCACCCTCGCGCGCGCGTCAGCGAAATTAGCTCCACCGACGACGCGTCACATAGACGGTCTCGATGCGTACGTGGCGGCGACGGCGAGGATTGTTCCTCCTGGGGCGTTTGTCGCGTGCTGCGGCGTCACGTTTGCCACCGCCGTCGCGTTTCTCTTTGGTTGTCTATTAACCATGCGCGAGCTCGTGCGTGCGTGTCGCGAGGCGACGCTGGCATCGCGTGCGGTGCGGAATTGCTCGAATGCGATCGATGCGGCGTGCACGAGCGTGCAGAGATGTACGGCGAATATCGACGCGACGTGCGCCAACGTGGACGCCTTCGTCGAACAAGCAAACGCCATCGGGTCAACCACGTCGAATATATTGACCGAAGCGGGATTGTTGCAACGGCAAGTGACGGATTTACCCAATGCTTTGCTCGGATCGTTGGGATTGTCGAGCGATGGTGGAAAGGTGCCTCGTTCAATGTTGGCGTCGACGAACGCCGAGGTGACAAACGCCGATGAGCGCGCGTTGCGGGACATCGTTCTCGGCAAAGAAATCTCCGGCCGACGCCTCGGAAACGGCTGGATTGGCTCAACATGGCATAGATTCTTCTTTTCCCGCGACAACACATTTAGCGTGGGTGAGTACGTGGCTGTCAAGAGATCCGCGGGTACGTACACGTGGGGCGTCATAGAAATGACCGACGGCGGCAGCGCCGACGAAGGCGACGACGCCTCCTCATCCATCGACCCCAACGCCCCTCCCGCAGCGTGCGAATGGCCCCCTCGTGACCTCGCCGCCGAAGACGCCGAACAAAAAGCCAAAGAAGCGCGCGAAATCACCCCGGGAAAGATTTTCAAGTCGCTCATTCGCATGCCTCTCCCCGGCGCGTTGGGCCAACCCGAGCGTCAATACCGCGTCGTCGTCGCCGTCGATCGCGAGCTCTATCGCTTCAAATACGTCGACGCAGGTTTGCTCGGCAAGAGATACTAGCCCATGTGCGCGTTCGCGTGCTTCTGTTCCTTGTAATTGTACGTACCGTAGCCCAACCGCCGTCCTCGTCAGCGTCAGGGTAAGCACAGAAGATCAATAGGCGCCAGCGGTGCCCTCACACTTTGGCGCGCACCCACACGTCGCGCGCCGCGTGCGACGCTTGGGCGCGCTCGACACCACCGCGCATGACCGCCCCATCGCCTTCGCGCGCGCACGCGTCGCCGGAAACGTCGCATGCGACGCATAAGTCCTACCACTTGGACGTGTGTCCCCGAACCGTCGCCTGCGCGAAATGCTTCTTTTCCACGCGCATCGTCGCCCCCGGGCAGCTGCGCTGGACGACGCGCGGCGAGGACATCGAGCACAGTTACCACCTCGCGTGCGTGTCGCAGGAGATGTGTCAGGAGATGATGATTGCGCACTCTGGGGGCGAGCGCGGGCTCGCGGGGAGGCGAGCGGACGCGCTGCGGTTCATCGACTATTGGCAATGCGTGACGCAGATCCGAGGATTTACCGCGATCGATGACGCCGCACTGAAGCATGGGATTGGGTTTTATCTCGCCAGGCTCGCGCGCGGGTGTACGAAGGGGATATCGAGGCACATGGCGTGGGTGGCGCCTCGCGCGGGCGGGGTTGACGCGACGGCGTTGCGCCGGGCGCTGCGGATGGCTGGACCGAAATCGTCTCTGGAATTGATCTTTGACAACGAACTCGCGTCTTGGGGACGAATGATGGAGTATGAAGACGAGCGCGCGGCGAAGGCGCGGGCGAAGGCGCGGGCGAAGGCGTTACGCGTTGAGGTGAAGCATTTGAAACTTTCAGACGAGACGACGTCGCCGGGACCGACGTCTCCTGGGACGCCTGGTGGGAATAAACGACGACGATCGACGAGCGACGAAAGCTGTCGAGAACACGTACAATGGTGAATGCGATGGGATTGCGCGATTCATCCATCCATCGCCGCGCCGTTGTGTAATAATGAATATGATTTGATTGATGTAACTGATGTAACCGACGCCGAGACGACGTCGGCTTTCGTCATTGTGCGCCGCAGCGACTCGTCGCGAACGCAGATCACGTCGCACACACGAGCACACGCGTGTTACGCGCGTGGTTTTTGCGCGTGTTCGCGCGCGAACGAGACGCACGCGGGACGCGAGTCGAGTCTGCCAACAAATGTCCAACGTGGGCTACATCATTGACCAGAGCGCGCGACCGTCGCGTTGCGAGTGCGGCGACGCATGCGAAGACGTAAACTCCCCTGGCTACTGCGCCAAAGGACAACTGCGCTTTTCGAGTTACTCCACGAGCTCGCTGTCGCGCCCGCGCAAGTATTCATGGCATCTGGGTTGCGTCACGCTCTCTCAAGTTCGCGACGTGTGCTACACGTACGGCGGCGCGCGCGCGTCAGATGTCGCTAAATTGTCAGATGCTCAGATTTTGAAGGCAATTCGAAAAATTGAGCGCTTTGACGAGCTGGACGAAGAGACTCGACGACATGTCGAAGAATTTTTGTTGGCGCTGGCGAGGACGAGAGCCGAGGAGCTCGATTCGGCGCTCAGATGGATCGATTCGGCGTTTCTCGCGCCGGCGACGCCATCTCAAGAGACGACGAAGAGGGGTCGACCACGGAGCGGTGGTCGGAAGCGTCCGCCGTCGAAGTCGTCGGCGTCGTCGCGCGATACGTCGTCGTTGCGGAAAATTGTGCAAGGCGCGATTGAAAAGCCGTCATCGAGCGGTCGGAAACGCGTCGCGGCGCCAAAAATCCGGGAAGAAGACGAAGACAAAGACAATAAGAAAAGTTCACCACGAGAACGCAATCGTCGACAGCGCGCGTACGCGCGTAGAAGCAGCATGGGGAGTTTGTGAACGAATGCGATGCGAAACATTTGATCGCTACGGTGGACTGCAGATAAATGTTGCTAAATTGCAAACACACGCGCTAGACTGTTGCTATCCATTTCGTGCACAACGCCGTGAGCTTGTTCCCATCCGCACCACTGAAGGATTCTACTTTTTTACCATACCGATACACCGCAAACGTCGGCATCGAAGACACGCGCTCGTACCCAGAAATGTCTTGATTCGCGTCCACGTCCACTTTAAGAAAGTAAATCGACGGAAACTTTGTGGACAGAGTTGCGAACACCGGAGCAATCATTTTACACGGACCGCACCACGTCGCGGTGAAATCAACGACAACCAACGGCTTGGTGTTCACGAGCGTCATGTACGTCTTCATGTCTTCGATGGTTTTCACGCCGGCTTTCACATCCGCCGGCTTTCCGAGCGCCGCGCGACACGCGTTCACGTTCGTCGCCACGCTCACATCCCCAGGAAGCTCGTCGAATAGTCTCGTAAACTCCTCATTCGCCTCGTCGTACCTCGTCAACGCCGCTAACGCCGTGGCTCGACGTAACCGCGCCTTTTGATACGTCTCGTCCCGAGCCAACGCGGCGTCGGCATCCGCCAACGCGCCTTCGTGATCCCCCAACCCAGATCGGCAAGCCGCGCGGTTACAGAACACGATCGCCGCTCCGGGCGTCGCCCGGAGCGCATCATCGCGCAGTACCGCCCCATACGCGGCTTCCGCGCCCGCTTTATCGCCCGCTTTGAACATGTCGTTGCCTCGCGCGCGCGCGTCCCGTAACCGCTTCAAACGCCCCGCGAGCGCCGCCGACGCCTCTCCACCGCCTTCCGCCGACGCAATCGCGTCATCAAACGTCCCCGTTTTCACCATGCTCGCCTCTAACCGCCTCCTCGCGCGATCGTACGCGCCATCAATCGCTAAAGCCTTCACGCACTCCGCCGATGCCTCGAACCAGCGCCTTAAAGCCATCAACACCGCCGCCTTGTTCGCCCGTGCCTTGGCGTCGCCGTCGTGCGACAGCGCGATGGCGTCGTCATACGCGAGCAGCGCCGCGTCGTACGCGCGTTCGGCGTACAGCGCGTTCCCGCGTTCGCGCGCGTCGTCCGAAGACATCGGCGCGTCACTTTCTGACGCATCATACTCAACGTTTAATCTCGTCATGCTTCGACGTTTCGCGCGCGAATGGGCGACGACGACGAGCGCGAGCGCGCGGCGAGGGTACGCGCGAGGCGCGCGCGTGCCGCCGCCGCCGATTCGCGCCGTGGCGGACGTCTGGGAGGAAGTCATCGACGAGCGAAGTGGACGACGCTACTGGTGGAACGTGGAAACAGATGAGACGACGGAGGTTGGCGCGCCGAAACCGACGACGTATTCGGCGCTGGACCCGTCGATGCCGGCGCCGATGCCCGGGGCGGGTGCTCGCGCGCCGCCGCCGTCGGCGTACGACCAGCAGCAGGGCTCTGGGGGTGGATTCGCGAGCGGGTTTGGCGGAATGATTGCGCAAGGCGCGGCGTGGGGGATGGGTTCGAGCCTTGGGCACCGCGCGATTGGTGGGATATTCGGTGGAGGCGCGTACGGGGGTGGTGCGTCGAGCGGTGCGGATGGTGTCGGAGGCGGCGCGGCGCCGCAACCGCCGGTTTTTGGTGAGAGCTCGAGCGAGTTTGACGACATTGACGACGGCGACGGCGACGGCGGAGGGTTGTTTGATTTTTTCTCGGAAGATTGAAGCGTTTGCGTCGTTTTCGTGTGATTTGATTTTAAAATGTACAACTAATGTTACCACGCGCGCGCGCTGTTGGTGCTGGTGCCAGTGCCGGTGACGATTTACGCGTCGTCATCATCCTTCGTTGTCTCCGCCGCTTGGCTCGCGGCGGCGTCCTCGTCGAGATGATCTTGAATCCACTTTGCGAGCGTGCTCGAACCAAACCCATACGCGTTTGGTAACTTGACGTAATCCTTCGTCTGCGCCATCGGCACTGGCCCCCAGTGCGCCGGATAGATGTTCTTCTCCCACGGCGAATCCTTGCGCGTGTACGCAATGTAATCGTACTTGTCGTTCACGCGTTCGCCCTTGCCGTTGACGAGCGGAGATCCAAACTCATACTTTGTCCCGCGCGCGTCGCCAAACATGTTTATTTCGTCCCTCTCGCGCAACACCCACGCATCGATGGCGGTTTTCAGTTCCCAATTCTCGGCGGTCGTTTTGGGGACAACTTTAAACTTTTTCACGGTCGAGTTCACAACCGTCATCGTCGTCGTCGACTTGGACGCCGAGCCGGCGTCGGTGCGCGAGAGCTTCGTGGCGATGAGCGCGGCGACGAGCGCGGCGACGAGGGCGATGGGTTTCGGCATGATTTGTGCGCGTGGGCGAAAGTGGCGCCATGAAGTGAAAAGTTTTGGATGGAGAGTCGCTGTGGGCTCGAGGCGAGCGCGGTGCAACATGTTCGGCGAATGTCGCGTGTATCTTTGTTCGCGTTTGTGTGTGTGTGTGCATGTGTGTGTGCATGTGTGTGTGTGTGTTTCTACGTATTAAATCACTCGCGTGTTTGTGTGTCCTATGTCAAAGTCGCCCGTCGCCGCCAATACAATTACCAACCATCATGTGTAACATATTACGCCTTGCTGCGTTTCGGCCGTCCTCCGCTTTCGCCCTCAGCCATGGCGGTCTTTTCTTCTTGCTTTTCCGCTTGCTTTTCTGCGGCGGCTGCGCGACGTTCGCGCTTCATGCCCTTCATCTTCGCCGCGCCCAGAGACTCAAATCCAGTTTGCTTTTCGACGTACAAGCGACCAACCTTACCTTCAAGCGCGTCGTGCGTGACATTCTTTTGTTTCTTCGCCACACGGCTTCTGGCATACGCCTCACGCTTGACATCCGGTGGCGCTTGACGCACTCGTCCGCAGGAGAAATCAAAACTCGGTCCCATCTCCGCCAACTCGACGCGCGGAAGTCGCGTCCCGGATTTCTTATATTTGATGACGTACTGGCGAAACATCACCACCGGCTCGCCCCCAGGATTTGTCAACGCCGTACACGTAATCACTCGATCGACGCCCTTCAAATTAATGCGATCGACCACGCGTCCGCGAAATATATCCGCCAATATATTCTTCGCCAACTTCAACCCTTCGTGCGTCTCAAAGTCATCCCCTTGAAACAACAAACACGGCTTACTCCCCGCCACCGCACCCGCGCCGGTGCCACCAAACTCCCGAATCCCCTTATAATTCCTCACCAACATCTCCACGCAATCGAACAAATGGTAATCAAAGAACCGTCCAATCGTCACGCAGTGCGGTCGCTTTTTCTGGTGCGTCCCCAACGCAAAGCACCCGGCGTCAGCCTTTTTCGCAAAAAACTCCAGCGACGTCTCGCCACCGCCCTCGAACGGTCGCACGCCAGGGTTCTTACGCGTCATTTTGTGCGCCTCGCCGTGTTTGATCGTCGCAATGTCTTGCAGGACGCCTTTAATCACGGCGCTCGACGTGGCGCCTTGTAAAACCAAGGTTGTTTTGCCGGCGCGCTCGATGTTTTTCGGCGCGCGGGCGGCGAGCGCGCGCTTGCCTTTCGTCGTCGTCGCGCGCTTTATCTCCATCTTGTGTTCTAATGCCGTCGACGCCATGGCGCGTTGTGCGTCGTCGTCGTCGGCGGCGCGCGCGCGGGCGTGTGGGGGACGATTCCAATGGCGGCGGCGGCTGAGAGATTTTTTTTTTGTGGCACTTTTTTGTGAGCGTTTGCGTGAGATTTTCTCTCGAGGGCGACGGACGATAAAAGTATGCATACAGAGTGTATTAAAAAGCTAACAACGGCACATTAGATGGCGAGTTCGGACAAGTCTTCGGCGGAGAGGACGTTGACGGATTTGACAAAGTCGTTGTCGTCCAATCGAATAATATTGGCGCCTTGGGAGTTTGGATCCGCGCGTTGCGGGAGGTCGTTGACGGATAATCGGTTTGCGACGCCCGCGGTGGTGCTCAAGAGGATTTCGTCAGCGACGTCTGGGCCGATGCGGTCGACGACGGCGAGGACGGCGAGGGCGTCGTCCTTCTTTTTGAATTTCATGCACGTGACGCCGGCGCGGCCTCTGCCGAGGACGCGGTAGGAATCCGCGGGTACGAGTTTGCCTTTGCCGTTGCGGGTGAGGTACAAAAGCCACGGGCCGTCTTCGCTGGCGCCTTGCAAGCGCTCGTCGGTGATGAGCACCATGCCTGCGGTGCGAGATGGGAGGACTTCATCGTCGTCGTCTTCGTTGTCGTCGTCTTCGTCGTCATCGTCTGCGGCTTCGCTCTCCTCCGCGGCGGGGGAAGCTTGTGCTTTATCGCCCATAAACTTGATCCCAACGATAGGTCTACACGCTGATCGCACCACGCGGAAGTCGCTAACCTTGCAATGCAACACCATGGCTTTATCATCGTTGTTTTGACCGGTGATGTAGAGGTGATCCGACGTCCGGGCGAAGAGCACTTGTTTCAATCTATCACCCTTTTCAAGCTTGATGACGTTCTTGCCTTTTTGCCCGAGGAGAGCCTTAGCGGCGGCGACGGATACCTTGCCTTGGTTGGTCAACATTACGATCACCTGGTCGTCACTCACGTCGTTCACAGTCATACTCGTGGCTAACATTGCCGTCACGCTTTGGTTGCGCTTGGCAAACGTTGACAGCAAGCTCGTCACCGGAACGCCAATCGTGTTCAAGTCGGATTGCGGAATAGCCTTAGCCGGAATCTTTTGTAAACGACCTCGATCTGAAAAGAACAAAATTTGATCCGTGTCTTTGCAATGCATGGCGAGGTTCAATTCGTCGCCGCCGCGAAGCTTACTCATGCGCTTGCCTCGCGTGCGGCGGTGCTGCACGTCAAAACTCTTCGGACAGATGCGCTTGACGTACCCCCGACTGGATAAAGTCATGATGTTGTCCTTGGGCGGCTCATCGTCGTCTTGAATGATCGATTCAGAGATGCTTTCGAGCGACGTCTTACGAGGGCGAACAAAAGCCTCCTTGGCGGCTTGCGCTTCTTCCACGAGGACTTGCACAACCTTACTCTTCTCATTCAATAACCCTTGGTAATAGGTGATTTGATCCTTGAGTTCTTTCATTTCCGCCTCAAGCTTGTCAGCCTCGAGACCGGTCAAGCGACGGAGAGGCATGGCGAGAATAGCGTCGGCTTGCACGTCGGACAATCCGTGCGACGCGCGCAGTTGCTTGGCGGCGCTCGGTCCATCTTTTGATGCTCGAATGATTCTTACCACTCCATCGGCGTCGGACAACACCGCAATGTAGCCCTCGATCAAATGCTTGCGATCTTGCGCCTTTTCTAAGGCGAACTTTGATCGCCGTTCAATGGTCAACACGCGGAACTTGATAAACTCATTGAGCATGTCGTGCAACGACATCACCGTCGGCTTGTTCTCAACTAAACACACGTTATTCACAAAGTACTTGACTTCAAGTCTTGTTTTCTTGTACAGATTATTCAACACTTGTGATGCGTCGTGACCGCGCTTGATTTCAATGACAACACGCATCCCATCGCGATCACTTTCGTCGCGAATATCGCTCACGCCTTCGATGGTTTTCGCATTCACGTGATCCGCAATTTGCTCCACCAAACTCGCCTTGTTGGTTTGATACGGGATTTCACTAATCACAATCGCATTGCGATCCATACCCTTTTTACTCAAGTGCTCAATCGTCGCCCGACCGCGCAGCGTTATTGCGCCTTTACCCGTCCTGTAAATAGCTTTCATGTCTTGTTTGTTTGTCACGACGCCGCCGGTTGGGAAATCTGGCGCCGGCAAGTACTTCATCAACTCATCCAACGTCGCGTTTGGGTTCTGCGCCAGCGCGCACATCGCATCAATGGATTCGCCCAAGTTGTGCGGCGCCATGTTCGTCGCCACGGCGACCGCGATACCGCTCGCGCCGTTGATTAATAAATTTGGCACGCGCGCCGGCAGCACTTCTGGCTCGAGCTGACTCCCGTCAAAAGTCTCCGTAAAATTCACGCAATCGCTTGCGATGTCCGCCAACAACCCTTGCTCGGCGAGTTTATTCAATCGACATTCCGTATAACGCATCGCCGCGGGTGGATCATCGTCTAAACTCCCGAAATTCCCGTGTCCATCCACCAACGGCGCCGACATGCTAAAGTCCTGCGCCAAACGCACCAACGCCTCGTACACGCTCCCATCCCCGTGCGGGTGATACTTCCCCAGTACATCACCAACAACTCTCGCACACTTACGATGCGGCGATGCGCTCTTCAATCCAAGCTCATGCATGCCGTACAAGATCCGTCGGTGCACGGGCTTTAAACCGTCGCGAACGTCTGGCAACGCCCGCCCCACGATCACGCTCATCGCATACGACAGGTACGAATTCTTCGCCTCGTCCGCGAGCTCAACATCTATGATGCGTTCTTCGCCCTCGGTGATCGCCGCTGATGTCGTCTTCATGCGTCGTCCGACGCGAGAAGACGACAAAACATGATGATGATGATGCGCAAGCCGTTGGTGTGCGCCGACGGCGCGCACCGCCATCGACGCGCCGTGGCCGCCACCGCCGCACGCATCGCGCCGCCTGGCGCCAGCGCTCGACGAGGACGGTGCGTACGCGGCGCGGAGCGGGACGAGGGCGCGAGCGACGGCGGTCATGGCGTCGTGCGCGCGTCGCATGCGCTGCGCCGTGGAGTGGCGTTGTCGCGGGGCGCGTCACGGTTGAATAGCTCATGTGTTTGCATGGGTTACAATACGCGTCAAATGTCCGAATCTATAATTTATATGTTGTACAGCGATGTCGCCGCCATGGATGCGCGCGAACCGCGCCGCCGCGCGCGCGAACGCGCCTCACGATCGCGCGTTCGCGCGCGCGATGATCGCCTCGATCGTCTCGAGCGTTTGCGAAGCCATGGCGTGCGTCTGCATGGCGTCATCGATGGTTTTCGCGTGCATTCGCGCGGTGGCTCGCGGCGCTCTCGCCGATGCGATGGCGCCCACCACCGCGGCGTTCGCGAAGCGATTGAGCGTCAGCGTCATCGGCGGCGTCGGTGACGATGCGTTCGTCGACGTGCGCGCGTCTGCGGCGTCGGTGGCGCTCGGCGGCGCGCCCGCGGCGGCGTCATCCATGCGCCGCGGTGTGTGGACAAGCGGCAGTCTGTGTCGCCGCATTCACCGCCAGCGCGTCGACTTGTGCGCGATATGAGCGCGCGACTCGTGCCTTGGCGCACGACGCGCGAGTGGTTCGTCGTCGCCGACGCGTTGGCGCCGCGTCAGGGCGCGTGCGATGCCGTCGGCGACGATGAATGTGCGTCTACACCATCATCGGTGTCAACCGCGCTCGACATTGTCAACGCTTGGCGCGCGCGCGGCCGCGTGCCGCTCGCCGTGGACGTCACGGCGACGCTTATATCGACGATTCGCCGCGATCGCGCGCGCGAGGCTGTCGATGAGGCGACGTTGCGGCTCACGTACGCCATGACGTTGATTCGCTTGGTGAATGGCGCGACGGATACGAGTCAAGGGCGATTCGCGGCGCCCATCGCCACGCTCGCGGCGAAGATTGGATTGCCGCGGGAGCTGGTAGACTTGCGTCACGATGCGACGCACGATGCGCTGCCGACGCTGCGGGCGCTGCGCAGAGGGGCGATGAGCGCGTTGGCGTGGTGTCGACGCGCGTATTGGGACGCGCAGCGCGACGCGTTTGAGTACGCATCTGCGTACGTTCGTGCGCGAATCGAGGGACTGTGTGTGATTGAATCCATTGGGCGTAAAGTTGAAGACGCGAAGCGTGCGCCCGAGTCGTCATCGAGTGATGAAGACGGGGACGGTGGCGAGGGCGGGGACGTCGCGAGTCACGTCGACGTGCGCGCGAAACGTCGCATGTTGCTCGGTGAATTAGCCACCATGTGCCCGAAAGGCGCGTCGCACGTCCTAGTCGAAGCTTTGAGGTCATGGCCGATCATCGCTCACGATATTGACTATGGTGATGCGGATGTGCGCGTGACGCACGCGAGGGAATTTATAGACGAACGCGATTGGCGACCGACGTTGACGCGGCTATGCCATCGGTGGCCGGGATTATTCGCCAGTTTATTCGACGTCCGCGTGCGCGACATGAGCAACGCGTGTGGACCGCACGACTGGGCCGAGGTCATGCTCATGTGCGAGATGGCTCAAGAATTCTTGGCGTCGAGTGAGCAAAAAAGTGGCGTGGAAGGCGCGTTGACGCGCGCGGCGGCTCGATTTTCTCGGGATCCCGACGCGAGCGCGTCGGCAAAGCAATTCGTGCGCGTCGTTCAAAAGTTGTTAGGCGCGACTAAAGATGCCATCGTTGCGGCTGATGCGGCTTCACAACCGTCATCGGTGCCGGTCGTGAGCTCGCTCGAAGAAGCCAAAGCGGCGCAAGCGGCGCTCGTCGCGTCCATGGCTGCTGGAAGAAAACGTAAACGCGACTCGAGATTCGAACGCGCGACGGCGTGGACGCCGTGTCCGATTGGCGTCGTTTCGGGCGTGCCTCACGATGAACTGATATCTGCAGTAGACGTCAAGGTGCGCGTATCGTCTGGCGTGGCGTCGTTTCGAGCGTCGACGCCGCGTTCGCCTTTAATTCCAAAAAGCGTTCGCGCCGACGCGTCTGCGTCTGGGGACGATGGCGACGAGGACGATAACGACGATAACGACGATGACGAAGACGCACGTACAAACGTCACGGATATGAATGATGATGATGACGAGGAGGACGAGGAGAACGACGTAGACGAGGACGCGTCCGCGTTGAATGTAGGAGGCGTTCGCGTCACGCTGACGAAAGAGCAACGCACCGCCGTCGCCGCGTCCATCGCATGTTTACTCTAGTCACGTATTCATCATTATTTTACTAGCACACAAACAGGAGTAGCAGTAGGTAGCAATACAAAAAGTCATTAGCGCAACCGTCGCGGCTCACGACGCCGCTCGAGCGCCCGAGCCCGGCTCACGCCGAACGCGACACGCTCACACGCCGCCGAGCGCGTACGCGTGCGCTCGCATATCACACATTTCATCATCATCATCATCGCCGTCATCACTGCGGCGCACCATCTCGCGCGACGTCTCGCGCATGTTGTTCTCGAGCCGCCGTCGCCTCTTGGAACGCGTTCACATACTTTGGAATCACTCCGCCGGCACCGTCTTTGCGTTCAGCCGCCGCATCGCGCACAGACTGTTCGCCACCAATTTCATTTAAGTCCCGATCGCGACGCACGCGGTGCGTTACGATGATGTTGAAGTGTTTTTCGCTCACGTCGAAAAGCCCGGGGTAGTCGCGCTTGAGTTCTCGCGCGTAACGCTCCCACGTCTTCTCATCGATGTCGATATCCACGCCCTCGCCCTCGCCCTCGTCGTGCGAGTCGATGACAGAGTCAGTGTCGGTGTCGACGCCAGAGCTGTCGCTCGACGGCTCGTGGTGAGGTTGCTCCGCGGTGAGGTTGACGTCGTCGGCGGACATGGCGCGCGCGGTACAATGACGTCGTCATCCGCGGCGCGCGCGGCGTGATTGACAATGCGACACACCGACGACGCATGCCGAATCATCTCGGCTGGCGAAACACCAAGGTTAAATTATTTGCCGGCATCTCCTCGTGTGCGACGACCTCGAGGCCGAATTCCGCGGCGTACCCATCCATCGTTTGCACGTCGACGAGTCCGAAATTCTCGGCGTCTCTCTCGCGCAACGACGCATCAAATTTCCGATCACCATCCGATCTAAACCCACCATCGGCGATCGTGGCGTCCGTAAATGGACCATAAATCATCAAATACCCGTGCTCGCGCAACGCGCGCGCGGCACCGCGAAATATACCCACCGTCGCCGCTTTCGATGAAATGTGCGCGACATTCACCGCCAGCACGCCGTCCAATGACCTCGCATCCACGCGCACGTCGAATTCCCGCGCATCCAACACCTCGGGCGCG
>Ga0222715_10002789_pt1 | contig 15842 bp, 15 predicted proteins | sample C33_9DmetaG_FD_165056 | JGI IMG/M metagenome (GOLD analysis project Ga0222715, IMG submission 165056) | Estuarine water microbial communities from San Francisco Bay, California, United States - C33_9D | ecosystem: Environmental > Aquatic > Marine > Unclassified | place: USA: California...
AATCGTATTGTTGACTTCACCAAGTTCGGTGGTTCAAGACCAGGCGGTCTCGAGCATCAGGTAAAACCTGAACACCGTATTGAGTACCGAAGCGAACCCCTCCAGCCATGGTATGGGGCGTTGCTCTTGCAAGCCGACGCAAAGCAAGCACCCAATGCAGCGTTGGAATTGCATCGAAGCGACGGTCTCGCCGAATTATGGTGGGCTGAAAAACCATCATGGATTCCCGAGCGAGGCTTTGTTGAAACCTATGAAGCAAATCTTCCCTGTTCGCTCGAGGATCTCACGTTTGACGCTGCCGTTGGTCGTGTCCGTTCCTTTTTGCAAAAACTTGTGTGAACAGGACTATTTGGTGTGCTTGGAAACACCACTTTCTTAGTCTCCACTTGTTAGCGCCAACCGGAACGCCTCGTGCGTTGGTGACGCAGATGGGAGCACATCCGATGGCAGATTTGCGGAAAAAGCTGCAGGAAAAAGGCCTTTTGGACAAGCCCACGGCCAAATCTTGGACGAAAATCATCATCTTGCTCGCCGTTGTCGGCGGCCTGTATGCCGCGCACATCGCCCTCCCTCTCAAATGGGGGTTGCTGTTGCTCCCGCTCACCGGCTTACTCACCACCACCATCGCCATGATCGGCCACGAAGGCGTTCATTCCTCGGCCTGCAAAAGCAAAGCAGGAAACCTCACCCTTGCCTCCCTGGCGTTTCCACTGTTCTCTGGATTGTCAATGAATTACTGGCGAGAAAAGCACAACATGAAACACCACGCACACCCAAACGTGATCGACAAAGACCCCGACATCTATTCGTGGCCCCTCACGTTTTCTCAAGAGGAATACGTGACGAGCGGACGGGTTCGACGCTTCTTTCAAAAATACATCCAAGCCTACATTTTCTGGCCCATCATCACGCCACTTGTAGGTCACTTGATGCGATATGACGGCATCAAATACATCATCAAGGCGCCGTTTGTTGCCAAGAAGAACCGGTTCAACAAAATGTGGTTGCTCGATGCGGGTTTGCTTCTCGCTCACTTTTTCCTTTGGTTGGTTCTTCCGATCATGCTCGGACTTACCTGGCAAGTAACGGTCGGCTTCTATGTGCTGCTATGGGCAAGCGTCGGCGTCTACTTGACGGCGATTTTCATCGTCGGGCACGCTGGACGCCCCATCGTCATGGAATACGACGAAAATTGGCGTTTGCAAATTGAAACCGGGCGCCGCATCAAGCTCGGACCGGTCGGATCGTTTTTCTTCGTTGGACTTGACTATCAAATCGAACACCACCTCCTTCCGGCTCTTTCCCATTTCAATCTCCCAAAGGCGGCCCCTATCGTGAAGGAGTATGCCGAAGAACGAGGTTGGGAGTACGAAGAAGTCGGCTTTTTACGAGCCCTCTGGGACTCGACCGTCGCCCTCGCCCTCGCATGGAAAACCCCCGCCATTGTCATTGACGGCTCCGATGAGAAACACGCCGGCCTCCTGGAGGATTTCGGCCCGGGGCACGCCGTCCCGGAGTGAGCAAACCTCTTGGCGACCCCTCCGTTCGGTCTATTCATGACGGTCAAATTGTACCTCGAAGACCTCGAGCACGGCTATCATCGCCGATTTGATGCGACCGTAACGGCGATCGAGGGCTTCAACATCGTGCTTGACCGGACACTCTTCTATCCACTGGGAGGCGGCCAGCACTGGGATACGGGAACCCTCGAGGGGCCAAACGGTCACGTGGAGGTGTCGGAGGTTCGCGGACGGCAAGCGGTGCATCACACGGTGAGTGCTGACCACCAATTGGAGGTCGGTGACGAAGTTCGCGGGACCATCGATTGGGAGACCCGGTACGCCCACATGCGGATGCATACGGCCCAACACCTCGTCAGCGGCCTCGCCTACGAATTGTTCAACGGCGTTCGAACGGTTGGTAACCAGATTCACGCCGACCGTTCCCGCATCGATTTCAACCCCATCGCTTTTGATGACGTCATGCTGGAGCAATTGATTCAAGCAACCAACCAGCGCATCGATGAAGGCCTGCAGGTTTCCGAATCGGTGATGACCCGTGAAGCCATGAACGCCATCATGCCTCCAGACCGCACCAACATGGATTTGCTGCCCGAAAGCGTGAGGGAACTTCGCGTGATTCAAATCGGTGACCAAATTGACATGTGCCCTTGTGCGGGAACCCACGTCTCGAACCTTGCAGAACTCGGGCACGTTGAGGTCCTTGGAAAGAAATCCAAGGGGAAAGGAACGCAACGATTCTCCTACCGCTTGGAAGAGGCGTTTTCACCGCGAACATTCAACGACGCCGTGTTGTGACTCAAAACTCCAAATCGTCCTCAACGAGTTTTTTGATGTCGTCCATCGCAGATTTCAATTTTTTACGTGCTTGTTGCCGTTCCTTGAAGGCCAAGTCTTCGAAAATTTCCGCCGCCGTCTCATCCTGAGCTACGGTGGTTGCCGCTGCGTGCACGCGGTCGGTAAGTGCCGTATCTTCTCCTAAACGGTCGCTGCGATCGACCGACTGAATGGGCTTGCTCGGGACGGTTCGGGCACCGTACGAAGCCTCCACCGAACCGTCCACCAACAGGGTCGCTTCTCCAATCTCTCTTGCATCGTTGGCCTCAATCCCAGACCTGCTCCATGGGTTTTGATTGCCGACGTCTCGGAGAACGTTTGCCTTGGTTGCTGTTCGTTGCGCTTCAAAGGATGAAAAGACGTCTTCTTCGGTTGGTTTTGGGCGCCCAGGGACCAAGGCCCCTGCTAAGCGCTCTTGTTCCACCAGCGATTCGCCGTGGGTCTCGTCGTGGCTGTACCGTTGGGGGGAGGCGGCCATGGCCATGATCTCCTTGGCGAGTTGGAACAGCGGGTCATCGGGTGGGGCAGATGCCAAGACCTCACGTACGGTGCGATGGTGTTGAATGCATGCGGCGCAGCGGGCGAGGCCGGGCGTATCGCCCGCATCGCACCGTAGACAACAGGCCTGAAAGCCTAATTCCTGCATGGCTTTTCGAGGCATGGACATGGTGTTCTCATCATCCCATTGTTTTCCTCCACATGAACCCTCGGACACGAGGATTCAAGGTTGAGCTGTGTATGGTACCCTCATGGGCAAACGCGATTCCCGGGCGGATATGCTCAACGACGACCCCTTTTCGCGGCGGCAAGACCGACCCAAAATACACCGCGTTCATCAACCGGCGTACGGCGGGCGTGCGAAGTTTGAGAGTTCATCACCACTATCCGGCGCATTGATGCAATTTCTTGGCCAGGAAGTTTGGGAGAAGCCCAAACATCACACGGGACGCCTGTGGCACTTCAGCGACACCGAAAAAGAACACCTCCGCTTGGCCATGGGCGCGTTTACGCTGGCCCTGGGGTTCATGGCCGTAGGAGGGCTCTCGAGCCTTTCCTCAATGGGGGTGTCCTCGTGGTTGCTGATGCTCTTGTTGTCCATGCCGGTGATGTTTATCGCCATCGGCCCGGCCTTTTTGTTCCATGAAATCGGCCACAAACTCGTGGCCAAGAAACACGGGTGTTGGGCCGAGTTTCGAGCCGACCCCAAAGGGCTTCAATTTGGTATTCTCCTCTCGTTGTTTCTTGGTTTTCTTTTCATGGCGCCGGGAGCCGTGATGGTTGCGGGACTCGTCACGCGTCGTCAAAACGGCCACATCGCCGTTGCGGGCCCGCTGACAAATTTCGCTTTGTTTTTGATCGGCATCCCGCTTTGGGGAATCCTCCTTGGCCTCACCGGAGCCTTCCAATCGGCGACGGTGTCTTCGTTGTTTGAGCCAACTTATCTCGTCAACGGGTCGTTGGTTTGGCAAGCCATGCTCATCGATGCGGGCGTGTTTTGGTTGAGTGCGAACTTGATCTTGGGTTTGTTCAACATGCTTCCTTTCGGACCGCTTGACGGGCTGAAAGTCAAGGATTGGAACGAACAGGTGTTCTTTGGCGTCTTGCTGGTGTTTGCAGCTTTGGTGTTGACGATGTTCACCGGCGTTTGGTCGCCGATGAATTTGCTCTACAGCGTTGCAGAACCGGTGTCTTCGCTGGTGCGCTGATCACAAGTAGGCGTTTCGGATTGGGTTTTCATCCAAATGGAAGAAGGAATACGTTGCCCACCACGTGATGGTGTCCAATGCGTCCACCAAGTTGCTGGTTCCGCTCTGTTCTTCGCCGTAATCCTTCCCGGTCGTGTCCATCCAGTCAATCATTTCATCGAGCGTATCGCAGGTTTGGTGGTAGCACCAATACCCGTCAACCAGCCCTCCGAAGCCCATGGTGACCGTCCCGAGATTGTCTTGGAAGGTGGCGTGGTCTGAACGGGCCGTGGTGTCCTCGTAGACGATGATCTCCGGCCGGTCTTTGGCCATCCAATCGTCAACTTTCCACGTTTCTGGAGCGTGCCCTTCGCCGAGGAGAGGGGACATTTGCTTCTCGACGCCGATGGCGTCGGAGCCGATCCACAAGGCCAAACCCACCATCTCCGGCTGATTCATGACGTCGTGGTCAAGGCTCGGGCCGATGTAAACCCGCATGGGCCACACTTCCTCGTCCTTTGGATACCCGTCGGGGTCCACTTCGGGCTGAGGGTCGCATCCACCGTCGGGGCCGTGGTTGTTGCCGCACGGGGCACCGCCTCCACCGGGCCAATTTACGCCGGCCATGTCGAGGTTGACGTAATTGGTGACCTCGACGTTTGGATTCTCTTCCTTGACCCATTCGTCGGTCCAGAAGTCGCTTCCACGCTTTCCACCTTCTTCGCCCGACCACAAACAGAACACCATCGTGTTCCGGGTTTGATAGTTGGCCATCGCTTCAGCAACGGTCAAGACCATGCTGGTTCCTGCCGTGTTGTCGTAAGCGCCAACGCGGGTTCCGTAGGTTCTGCCGAACACGTGCGGGTCCAACACGGCGGCGTTGGCGGGAGGGGCGATGTCGAAGTGGGCGCCGAAGACCATCCACTTGTCCGGGTCAACTTCACCGTACCGATACCCGCAGATGTTGTAGGCCTCTGGGTTTTGAGAGCCGGTGGTGAGTGAATCGTACGTAAAGCGCTGCACGATGACCTCGAGCCCGAAATTTTCCAAGGTTTGGCGGAGGTGAAGGGCCGCATCCTCGTAGGCGAAGTTCCCCTGTCCGGCCCAACGGTCAAGGTAGCCGAGGGCCCCGTCTGCCGCATCGGTGGGGTCTGCAGAGGTGTCGGTTAATGCGGACAGGAAGTTGAACGTCGTCCTCCCGCTGACGACGCCCGTGGAGTGACGACCACCATCGGCTTCGCCGTAGGCAGGGGCCATCGGGCGTTCAATTGCAAGTCGGAGAGCGTAGACAGGCCCACCGCTTTGGTTGGAGGTTTGGACCACATCCAAACTCCCGTTTACGCCTTCAATTCGCTGAATACCCGGGTTGTCGTTTCGGTCTTGGCCGTTGCGCTGATACCACGTCCGCCACGATTCATCGATGGACCGAATTGGCCAATGTTCTCTTCCGTAATCACCCAGCAGCACGACGGCCGTGTCGGTTCTTGGAGGTGCAAGCACCGTCAGAAGAACCGATTCGCCTGCTCGTAAGTCGACCACGGTGGAGTTTTGAACGTAACCACTCTCTGGATTGAGAATAAGGTATGGCACAAAGGCTGAGAGGTCCGCATCCGCGGTGATCGTCATCCCCTGAAACACCCCTCCGATGAGGGTGGAGGGCGTGATTGCGACGTCCTCCAGGGAATCGAGCCCGCCTTCGTTCTGCTCGCCAAAACACCCCGAAAGTGGGGTCAACAACATCAAGGCGACGAGGAAGAAGGCCCGCCCCAGTCGGTGTCCCATGCAACTGCCGTCGCGGTTCACCTTCTCAAGGTCTGCCCTCATACGACCGATTCTTTGAAGAAGGAACAGAACCAATGAATTCATGAGAACATGACGAGAACCACACGAAAAAACATGGCCAAGCGGTTGTCCAAAGCATCGTTGTTTTCATCGCACGTGATCGAAATCATCGACGACCTTCGTTGCCCGCTGATCGAAGGGTGAATCACTCTTCTTCGTTGAGGCTCGGAAACGTCTTTTCTTCGCGCCGTTCCTTTTGGATGGAGAGAACGGTCGCCACCATGCCCACCAAAGCGATGATGGCGACGAGCAACACCACCTCTGTTTCATCGGCCGTTTCTTCATTGACAGCGTCGCCAGCAGCCGTCTCTTCATCGGCACAACCCAGACCAAAACAATCACCGGGTGAAGGGCCATCCCCTTCTTCTACATCCACGTCTTCATGAACCACAATATGGTATTCCCACCTTTCTTCGCTTTCGTTGTGGGTGCGGTGAATCCAGAAGGTGTACGTTCCCGTGCTGGCATTCGCTGGGAAGGCGTAGGTTGCTGAAACCGCACACGATTCATCGACCAAGGTACCGTTTTCATCCAATTCACAGGCATTCACCAAAGCACCCGATTCAAAATCATTTGAAGCGTTGAACACCCCGTCTTGGTCGAGATCGAGCTGAACAACCATGGAGGTGTTGTTTGTACTGTCTTCCATTCGGAACCAAACGGCGTTGCCCTGCACAAAGGTAGGATCGGTGATGTTGCCAGACGGTATTCCATCGTCAAGAAGAATCACGGCGAGTGTTTTCTGTTCGTGGGCCTGGACTGCGGGAGACGTGTTGAGGCCTACACACATCATGAGGGCCACCACCAACGCCCACCTTCTGCCCATGTCACAGGGTAATCAAGGGGTCTTAAAGACCAAACGGATGTCTGGTGTGTGAGGGCCATGGGCGGGAAGGAATGGCTGTTGGCGGTCTTCACGGTCTTGTTTTTGACGTCCGCAACCTTGTTCATTCTTGGAGACGATATCGAACAATCCACCACCAACGACGTGCTTGCGAACAGCGGCGACCCACTGTTCCAATACGAAGGTCACGACCACAAAAACGCCAGCCAACACGTCGCCGGTACCTCCAACATGGAACTGCTTGACTTCAATCCCCTCACCACTGCAGGCAATGCGGAAGTTCAAGTTGCTACCACTCCGGATGGTGAAACGTACGCCTACTTGGCGGGATGGAACGACATGCACATCGTGGACGTGACGGACCCAGAAAACACCGAAGTTGTCGGCGTGTTTAACGATCCGAACACCCAAGTACTGGATGTCAAGTATCTTGAGTACAACGGCAGAGAATACATCATACAGCAAAATCAACTGGTGGACCCGGGAAATGCGGACCCAAACGTTGGACAATGGAGTGACCCCACACAAGTTTCTGTCCTCCTCATCGATGTTACGGACAAGACCAATCCCACGTTGATCGACAGCTGGTACGATGTCGACCACCCGAGCGGACCGCACAACCTCTACACCCACATGATCGACGGCGAGTGGTACATTTTCGTTGCGAACCCCGATTACAACGACTGCAATGACGCCATCGGAGAAGCGTGCGGCGGCGTGACCATTGCACACTTGAATCTGGACGGTTCAGCGGCACGAAACCTCCAAGGTGTCTTGTCTGGCTATGGCCACACCATCGTCAAGGTTGGTGAATACGAGGTGGCGTGGGAAACCACGCGAGGAGGATGGATTTACATTCACGACATGACCGTACAACTGTGGCCAGGAGAGGACCCAAACGACCCTCGCTACGGCCGCACGTTCATCTACGGCAGTTACTGGGAAGCTGGCCTTCGAATTGGTGACGTGACGGACGTTCCGCACCCCGTGAACTCTCCCGAGGCATACACGCTGCATGCGACAACGTGCCGCACCGGCTTTGGTAACCCCCTGATGTGCCGATGGCGCGCCCCCGAAGTCGGCCTTTGGATGGATTTCCTTGATTTGGACGACGACGGCCAACCCGACAGCGGAACGACCGGAAACGAAAACGGTGGCCGAGTTTCCTACATTCACTACGCAGAACCCTTCCCCAATATGGTCGATTTGTCACACGTCGGCTATTCCGATGAACCCGTTCACATGGTAACGGCCGCCGTGGAAGTGTTGAGCACCTCGGTTGGAACGGGCATCATCTACCTCATCGACACTACCGATTATACGATGGAAGACGGGCAATTCAAATTCAAACCCAAACTGATACGTGATTGGGAGATTCCTTACGCTGAGGACCACTGTTACGGGGCCGATTGTGAAGCCCATCCCAACGGCGATGAATGGCTGTTGTTTTCACCCCACAACCTTGACAGCACGTATTTCGAGACCGATGAAACCACCGACCAAAGCCACGGTGGTGGATGGGACGGGCGCCTCTACATTTCACACTATCACGCCGGGCTTTGGGTGGTTGACATCGAGACCCTCGTCGACCCGACGAACCCCGACGATCGCATTTCCGTTCACGAAGAGTCCACGGTGGCGTATTACTTGCCTCACGGTGAAGACGGCACCCCGTTGGATTCAAGTTTCTACGATTTTGGATGGGTGCCCTTCCTCTGGGCCGTTGAACACCATGACGGAATCACGTACGCCTCGTGCATATCGACCGGTCTGTACTTGGTTCAACTCGATATTGACCTCCCCTACCGTCTTTGAAGTGGTGCAATGAACACGAATCCCTTGTTGACGCTCGTGGTTGCGACCCTTTTCTTATCGGGTTGCCTTGGACCTCAAGTCGAAGCGGAATGGGCGCCCCATGGCGATGTGTTGAACGGCGCAGTGGTCTCGGATTTCACCCTCACGTCCAGTGAAAACACCTCGTGGACCTATTCAGAGGAAGCGGCAAACACCACCCTCGTCGTGGCGTTTCTTTTTACCAATTGCCTCGATATTTGCCCCGTTGTCACGCACAACATGAAGTGGGTAAAGAGCCAACTCACCCCCGAGGAATTGAACAAAACCACGTTCCTCACGGTGACCGTTGATCCCTGGCGAGACAACGTTTCAACCCTCCATGAATGGAAAACGGGAACACAATCCAACTGGGCCCACTTGACCGTTGATGACAACACCTCGGACAGCGAGGCGATGGCCGCCATCCAAAGCGTTTGGTTGAATTTTGGTGTCGGCCTGACCATTGAAGATGCTGGCACGAGTGACACTGCACGACATCACCCCGATGATTACACCGTCAACCACTCGACGGGGACCGTCTTGGTCGACCGGTTTGGAACGTTGCAAGTTTGGTGGGGCGATAACGATTGGATCCTCGACCTCTTCCTTGAGGACCTCCGCCATCTTCACACGCTTTGAACGAAAACCCCAGCAAACGGTTATGAACTCGTGGAGGAATAGGCGGTTCATGATGCAGGATGCGATTCGAATCTTCGGATTCCTTCTCGCCTTACCCCTCTCGCTTCTCTTTCCGGATTTTTTCCTGATGGATTGAGCAGGGTTTACCGCTCCCTCACAATTCGTTTGGAACCGGGGTTTGGTCCATGTGCAAGAAGGCGTAGACCGCCCACCACGTGACGATGTCCCATGAATGGACAAGGTTTGCTTCGCCAGAAGCGGTGTCGGTTTCCATGTAACCTTTCATGGTGTCCAGCGTGTCGCAATTTCGGTGGTAGCAAGGATACCCGTCAACCACGCCGTTCCACCCCAAGGTGGCCACGCCGATGTCTTGGAAGGGCTGATGGTCACTCCGGGCGGTTGGGGATTCGTAAATGGCCACCGTGTCTTCGTAGTTGTTCTGCCACAGAGGCGACTCACCCCCCGCCTCCCATTCGGTGCGGCCCCGCTCCATTTGGTAGGCAAGGTCAAACGCGTCGGCGCCAATCCATTCTGCGAGGTGGTACATGCCCGCCTGGTCGATTACATCGCCCGTCCCATCGGGGCCGAGGTAGACCGAGAGCGCGTAGTCACCGGGGTAGTTGATGCCGGCCATGTCGAGGTTCAGGTAATTGCTGATGGTCACGCCGTCGGGGACATCGCCCGTGAATGCACTTGAACCCCACAACCCCTCCTCCTCGGAAGACCAGAGGCAGAAAACCATGGTTCGGCGGGCGTCAAAGTCAGCGAGCACGCTGGCCGTGGTCAACACCATACTCGTTCCGGCAGAGTTGTCGTAAGCACCGGTTCGCGTGCCGTAGCCGGGAAGGTTTGGACCGGGAAGGTAGGCTACGGGAGGGGCGATGTCAAAGTGGGCTCCGAAAACCAACCATTCATCGGGGAACACGGTTCCGGTTTTGTAGCCGCAAATGTTCACAGCCCAGAGGGTGCCAGACTGGAAGCGATGGACTTCAACATCAAGACCGTAGCCAACCATCACGCCTTCAAAGTACGCGATGGCGTCCTCGTAAGCAGGATTACCGTTACCGATCCAACGGTCGAGGTAGCCCACCGCTCCGTCATAAGGGTCAGTAGGGTCCGCCGTCTCATCGGTGATGAACTCCACCCATTCGTAGACGTCTCGGCCGTTGAGCCAACCGCCGGACGCCGATGCACCGTTTTCTTCGGTGAGGTCACTGCGCTCTGGACGGACGGTCGTCAACTTGAGCGGGACCACGTCTCCACCGGTCGTGTTTCCAGGAATCAACCAAGGCCAAACACCCCCCTCGTCCTGATTTGGAACGGCTTCAACAGCACCGACGTCTGGCATGCTCTCAAGCCACGACATCCATGACTGGTTCGCAGCACGGATGGGCCAGTGAATCCGACCAAATTCGCCAAGGAAAAGCACCACGTCTTCGTTGCGTGGCGGGAAGAGCACATCGACGGCGACGGCTTCGCCCTTGGCCACATCGAGAACCGTACCGTTTTGGGCGCGAAGTGAACCGGGGTCTTGAACGAAGTAAGGGATGTAGACGGCCACGTCTTCCTTTGCCGTGAGGGTAATTTGCTGCCACATGCCTCCTTGAAGCGAATCGGCCTCCTCGACGGCGAGGGCATCAACCGTTACGGCGGGGGCTTCGTTCTCACCGAAACATCCGGACATTGGGGCCAAAACCATCAACCACATCAGGAGAAGGGCGCTTCGGCGTTGACTGGCCATGGACAAGCCAACCAGCACCCCCTGTTGAAGACAGCGGTAAAGGGCATCCAGCCCTGCTTTTTCCGCTCAGCGGAAAACGACTACCGAAAAAAGGCGAAATGTTAAGGGGCATCGGCGGGCCGAACAACACATGGCCTCCGTTCGGGTGGACCAAAAAAGAAAGGCTCTCGTCCGTAGGGTACCCGAATCGTTCACCAAAGCCCTCGCCTACTACTTCGGTAGCGGACCAACCGACGTTGAGGTTGCACGGGCCCAACACCAAGCCTACATCGCCGCCCTCGAAGCGAACGGCGTTCAGGTTCATGCCCTTGAAGCCGACGATCGCCACCCCGATTGTATCTTCGTCGAAGACCAAGCCGTCGTCATCGACGGCAAGATGCTCCTTCCGCATCCGGGACACCCCTCCAGAGTTGCAGAACAACCCCCCATCGCTGAATTTCTGATGAGCGAACTCGAGGGGGTTCAAACCTGTCGAATGGGCGGTGAAGCGAGAATGGACGGCGGCGACATCATTCGCCTGGGAGATTTGTTCTTTGTCGGCCGCTCATCGCGGACCAACGATCTCGGTATTGCAAGCTTGCGCAGCTTGCTCGAAGATTTCGGTCACGAACTTCGCGTGATCGATATCCCGAGCCACGCTCTTCACCTCACGAGCATTTCGTCAACCCCCACGGATTCCACCATCTTGGTTCCAGAAGGTTACTTGTCTCCGGAAGCCTTTGGTGAACTTCCCAGTGGGTGCGAACTCCTTTGGATGCCTGAGGAGGAAGCCTACGGGTGCAACACCATCGGGTTGCCGAACGGAAAAGTGCTGGTCGCGAAGGGCTACCCAACGGTTCACGCCACGCTCCGTGCTCGGGGACTTGAATTGGTCGAAGTGGAGATGAGCGAAATCAGGGCCGCCGACGGTTCGTTGACCTGCTGCTCCATCTTTTACTGAGCCTCATTTGCAACCGTTTGGACCCACCGGGCCAACACGGTTTCCATCCTTTCGTCGGCTTCGCCCCTCCAGATACCGTCTTCGATGGCGCCCGTCATCGCCTCGTCAACAAGGGTCAAGTGACGCTGTTCGGGAATGAGTTGCAGCGTTTTGGTGTGGTTGGTGTACAAGCCGAGTTCAAATTGGATCCAAGGCTCTGAGGTTCTGCTGAAACCAACAAAAATATCCGATCTCAGAAATTGAAGAAAATCATCGAGAGAGAGGAAGGAACAAAGCATTGAGAGCGTTTGCTCAAGACCCAGGTGCCTTTCGCCTAAATGGGGGCGGTCGTCCACTTCCTTTGCTTTGACCAGCGTGATGAGGGGAAGGGAATCGCTCATGGTTCCTGCCTTTCCACTCAAGGCTTGAATGTTGGCGTTATTGAGAACCAAACTCAATATTATAAGCCATGGGCAGAAGCAACCGCTCATGCACCACCACGATAGCGATGCCAAATGCCCCGTCATGCACGGCGGAATGACCTCTTCAACCACCGACAAGCGCTCCAACCAAGATTGGTGGCCGACCAACCTCAACCTCGGTATCCTCCACCAGCATGACCGCAAGTCCAACCCCATGGACCCCAATTTCAGCTACACCGAGGCCTTCGGTAAACTCGACTACAACGCCCTGAAAACCGACCTCAAGGCGCTCATGACCGATAGCCAAGACTGGTGGCCTGCCGACTACGGCCACTACGGACCGTTCTTCATTCGCATGACCTGGCACGCTGCCGGCACCTACCGAATCGGTGACGGGCGTGGCGGTGCAGGCACCGGCGCCCAGCGATACGCTCCCCTCAACAGTTGGCCAGATAACGGCAACCTCGACAAGGCACGCCGTCTGCTTTGGCCTATCAAGCAAAAATACGGCAACAAAATCAGTTGGGCCGACCTGCTGGTGCTCACCGGCATCGTGGCCATCGAATCCATGGGCGGACCCGTCTTTGGTTTCGGCGGCGGTCGCGAAGACATCTGGCACCCCGAGGAAGACATTTACTGGGGCGCTGAAGACGAATGGCTCGGTGACAACCGATACGGCGAGACTCGCCAAGATCTCGAGAACCCCCTCGCAGCGGTTCAAATGGGACTGATTTACGTGAACCCAGAAGGCCCCAACGGCAATCCCGACCCCTTGCTCAGCGCACAGGACATTCGGGAAACTTTTGCCCGCATGGCCATGAACGATGAAGAAACCGTGGCCCTCACCGCAGGCGGCCACACCTTTGGAAAGGCTCACGGCGCGGGCGATGCAGGCCTTGTAGGTGCGGAGCCCGAAGGGGCTGACATCGAACACCAAGGCTTCGGGTGGATCAGTTCGCACGGCTCAGGAAAGGGCCGCGATGCCATCACCAGTGGAATTGAGGGTGCATGGACGGCCAACCCCACGCAATGGGACAACGGTTACTTCGACTTGTTGTTCAAGTACGAAGACGACTGGACCCTCGTCAAGAGCCCAGCCGGTGCCAACCAATGGACACCAGGAAATCCTGACGAGAGCGACATGGCGCCCGACGCCGAAGACGCTTCCCTCAAGGTCCCCACCATGATGACGACGGCGGACATGGCCATGATTCGCGACCCGGCTTACCGCAAGATTTCGAAGCACTTCCATGAGAACCCGGACGAATTTGGTGACGCTTTCGCCCGTGCTTGGTTCAAGTTGCTCCACCGTGACATGGGCCCCAAGGCCCGCTACCTCGGGCCCGATGTCCCTGCAGAGGAATTGATCTGGCAGGACCCCGTTACCCCAGGCTCATCGTCCTACGACGTCGACGCCCTCAAAGCGGCCATCAAAGGCTCCGGACTTTCCGTTGCAGAGATGGTTGAAACCGCATGGGCCAGCGCCTCGACGTTCCGTGGCTCGGACAAGCGCGGTGGCGCCAACGGTGCCCGGATACGCCTTGCTCCACAGAAAGACTGGGAGGCCAACAAACCCGCTCAGTTGGCGAAGGTGCTCAGCGTCCTCGAACCGCTCGCAGCGGCTCACGGTGCCAGCGTCGCCGACACCATCGTCCTCGCTGGATGCGTTGGCATCGAAACCGCCAGCGGTGCAACCGTACCGTTCACGCCCGGCCGCGGTGACGCCACCGAGGAACAAACCGATGCAGCCTCCTTCGCCGTGCTCGAACCGGTCTCCTGTGGTTTCCGCAACTTCCTGAAGAAGAACTACGCCGTGACCCCCGAAGAAATGATGCTCGACAAGGCGCAACTGCTCGGCCTGACCGCTCCAGAAATGACGGTCTTGGTTGGCGGTCTACGCTCCCTCGGCGTCAGCTCGGACGAGCGCGGCCTTTGGGGCAGCGGCGACGGATTTGACAACTCGTTCTTCACGACCCTGCTCGACATGAACGTCGCTTGGACACCAACCGGCAGCAACTCCTACCAAGCCAAGGACCGCTCCACCGGCGCTGATGTACGCACGGCCACCCGCTACGATTTGGTGTTCGGCAGCAACTCGCAGTTGCGCGCCATCGCTGAAGTGTACGCACAGGACGACAACACGGACAAGTTCGTGAGCGATTTCATCGCTGCATGGAACAAGGTCATGAATGCCGACCGCTTTGACGTCGCTTGAGGCGGGTTTCATCCATGTCGAAGCCGACACAGCGGCACGATGCACCTCCGGTGCGTCGGATGACGAAGCAAAAGCAAGCCATCTTCGACAACGTGATGAATCGCTGCGACCATCCAACGGCTCAAGAAGTCCACGAAGCCCTTGCCCCTCTCGGGATCGGCTTGGCTACGGTGTACCGTAATCTTGCGATCTTGGCGAACGACGGCGTGATTTCCACGGTGGAGCATGAAGGCGAGGTTCGCTACGATTGCAACAACGAAGCACACGGCCACGCCACGTGCACGTCATGCGGCAGGTTGTGGGACATCCCGCTGCCCGACACAAAGGCGCCAAGCACCGTTACGGGGTTGGCCGATGTGGAGGGCGTGGAATGGACGCTTCGCGGCCTCTGCACCGCGTGTGCCTGAGCGGTGTTCGCCAACGACGCTCACGTTTGCCTTGGCTTACCAAGGCAGCGTCCGCCCCGTGTATTCGACAAAACGACCCGACATGGCGACCGTCTGCTCTTCGATGCGTTCGAGAATGCCTCGTACGCTTTCGTCGGCTTTTACGGGCGCCTTGGGCCCACCCATGTCCGTTTCAACCCAGCCAGGGTGAACGATCAACAAGGAGATGTTTCGATCGGTCAATTCCTTCTTCATGGCCACCGTGAACATGTTCAGGGCGGTTTTTGAGGCACGGTAGGCGTAGGACTTTCCGCTCTGGCAGTCCGCAATGCTGGCCATCAGGCTTGACAACATCACCACCGTGCCGCCACCGTTTTGATCCAACAACGGGAGGGCCTGCTGCGTGACCCTTACGGGGGCAACGGCGTTGATGTCCATCACTTCTGTCACCTTCTCAAAATCAATTTCCTCGATGTTCGCCCACCGCCCGTCGGAAACTCCGGCATTGTTGACCACGAGATCAAGCCCGGTTTTGATCTGTTGAAGCACCGAGGCGATATCCTCAGGCATTCGAACATCCATGGAAGCAAGGTGCAATTCTGGGTGATGAAGGTCGGCCAATCCACCCTTGCTGGTTCGGTAGGTGGCGTGAACGGTGTACCCGCTCTCTAGCAATTGACGTGTTAACTCAAGGCCGAGGCCCCGGTTGGCCCCGGTCACCAATGCGACGGGCATGGTCGTGGCTTCACCGGCGAGGCGATAACCTTCGCTGAAAAACACCCCACACTTTTCGGTTGCCGAGGGTTTTTCCCCGTTGGCGAGGTGGGCCTTCCATGGAAGAGGAGCGCGATTATTCAAGCAGCGTCGTCCTCGGTATTTCCGATGCCCTCATCGAAATGACCGGCATTTTAGCCGGCCTCACGTTCGCTTTTCAGGATATGTCGCTCATCGCCCTCTCG
>Ga0222715_10002791_pt1 | contig 15832 bp, 12 predicted proteins | sample C33_9DmetaG_FD_165056 | JGI IMG/M metagenome (GOLD analysis project Ga0222715, IMG submission 165056) | Estuarine water microbial communities from San Francisco Bay, California, United States - C33_9D | ecosystem: Environmental > Aquatic > Marine > Unclassified | place: USA: California...
TCAGAACAGCCCGAACAGCTTCTTCTTCGGCGCCTCCTCCTTCGCCTTCCCGCTCACCGTCTTCGCCTTGCTCGACGTCGTCGCCGCGGCTTTCCCGCCCCCCGGCATCGTCCGTCCCGCGCGCGACGGTCTCGCGCTCGAGATCGTCCTCTGAAACTCCTTTCGCGCCCCGAACGCGGTCGACGCTTCCCTCGTCCCCGACGCCGCCTTGCGCTTGTTCTCGTCGATCTTTTTTTGCTTCTCCGCCATGCGCCGTTGAATCTCCTTCGCGTCGATGTTCGGCCCGAACCCACCGAGGCTTTCGATCGTCGTTCGCGCGCGTCCCGTCGCGCGCGTCGTCGCCGTCGCCGTCGTCGCGCGCGCGCGAACGCGCGTTCGAGCGAGCGCGTTCGAGAACGTCATCGCGCGCGCGGTCGTCATCGCGTCGTCGATCGGTCGAGGGCGTCCCGTTGTGTCGGCCACGTCACGCGTCCCGACGCGGCGTCGCGCGCGAACGACGACGTCGGCCGCGTCGACGGAAAAAAAAAGATGTGTTTCGCCGCCTACGACGCGATGATTATTCACCGGACGCGAGACCGCGGGCGCCGACCGCCGTCGACGGCGTCGGCGTTGTTACGGGTCGCTCGCTCGGTCGAGCGAGCGAGCGATGGACGACGGACGACGGCATCGCGCGACGCGCGGCGGCGATGCCGTGACGACGCGCGCGAATCGGGCGACGCGCGAACGCGGACGTGAGCGCGGGATGCGCGCGCGCGCGCGCGAGCGCGAGCGCGAGGACGCGCGCGCGATGCGCGATGCGGCGACGCGACGACGCGCGGGACGACGTCGTCGTCGTTGGGGACACTCGACGCGCGCGCTGACGGCGCTCGCGCCGGCGCTGTGCGTCACGCTCGGGAGCGGGGGGGAGACGATGGTGACCGTGGTCGCGATCGGGGCGAGCGCGGCGCGCGGGATGGACGCGATGGGGAACGGAGAGGGAGCGCTGGTCGCGATTTGGACGACGGCGACGGCGGCGCTCGGGACGCTGCTGACGAGAGGGAGCTGGCGGACGAGCGCGACGGCGGGGACGTCGTGCGCGCTGTTCGCGGTGAATGGGGTGAATTTGTTTTTGTTTTGCTCGTGGTGCACGCTGCAATTTCGGTGGATACACGAGTCGCACGCGGGCGCGGCGGCGACGTGCGAGCGTTTGATTTTCGCGCTGTGTCCGCCGACGACGACGACGATTCTGACGTGGGCGTTCGCGAGCGCGAGCACGGGAGCTGAGAGAGCGGCGTTCTACGGCTCGGTCGTGTCGTTGATCACGCATCGGATGTTTTTGTTTCCGTGCGCGAGCGCGTGCGAGGTGGAGACGAAGACGAACGGGCGTTCGTCGGACAAGCGCTCGGCGTTGACCGAGAGCGACGCCGAGTACGCCACCGTGGCCACGCTCGGCTTACCCGTCGTGTTGTACTTATGGACGAACCTCGACACGCTGTTCAGGTCCCTCGATCACGTCTTCGCGTGTGGGGCGTTGGTGACGGTCCCGGTGTTGTATTTAATAGCCGCCGGCACGGAGAAATCGTTGTGGTGGCGCGCGCGCGGCGTGGATGCGGCGTCGAAAAGGATGGAAACCGCCGTGCTTCTCTTTGCACTCGCCGGATTTGCGGTGAGTGTTGAAGGTGAAATAATATTTAGTGAATTTGCCGAGTACATCGAAATCATGGCTCCGTTGAATTACATCATGGTGACGGTTTCCGTCCACAGCGCGCTGGCAGTTTTCGTCGCGTGCTACGCAAACGCCGTCGGCGATAGCGTCCCGACGGGTGCGGTGAAGGCGACGTTGGCTCTGTCTACGTCAACCGCAATTTGTGCTTTGGGTGCACCTCTGTGGATGATTCCGATCCCCATCGCCGGTTCATCGTCATTCGTCAAATATTATTACGAGGACCGAGAGCCGAAGGACTACGGCGTCTTTGCCGCGAGTTGCGTCGGATGCTTTTCGTGGTTTCTTTCGAAGAATTTCTGGTCACTCGACGTGCGCGTGGGCTCTTTCGACGTCAAACAATTGTGTGTCGCCATATTACTCCTCGCCGTGGCAGCTTTGGCTTTGCCAGCGGTATTGAACACTAAAAGCGCGCGCGCGCCGACGGTGGGCGCCCTCGTCGTCTGTTACGTCTCGGCGCTCGCAACGATTGAACAAATTCTGAGTCAAGCGACGCATGACGACGATTCTTTGATTTATCCACCATATTTAGTCATCGTCACTTCCATCAGCGGTTTCTTGGCGAGTCGAGGCCTCGTCATCAGCGGGAGAATCAGTCGCGAATTCGGCTGGGTGGTGCAGAGCGTGTGCGGCGCAAAGCTCTCCATGCTCTTTGTTCACGGCTTGAAGGAAATGTTCAGCGTCTTGGTGGTCGTGCTCACCATCACCGCTCCACACGCGATGTCGCGGCGAATGAGTCAATTATCTCCGGGCGCGAGCGTTGGTTATTGCATCGCTTTGGTGTTCTCTTTGGTATTCGCTCGGTTTGCGATGTTTGACGTTATATTTGAACTCTCGGGTCACCGACCGACGGACGCGACGCTCTTTGGTGGACTCCTCTTGATCACAGGGGCGAGCTTGGCGTCCGTGGTAACGCGACAAAGTTACGGTGATGACATGTTTAGCAAACGATTGATGATGCTCTTGAGTTTCTGTGGCGTCTTTCTCATCACCTTCCGACCGCCGATGCCTTGGAAGGGCGAGGTGGGCATGTGGTACGACGCCGAACACGTTCCCGACTCTGAAGAAGACGAAGCGAGAATGTACGGCGTACGCGAGAACGCGCATCATGGATGGCCGAGCTGGTTGCTCATGTTAGCCGCGCTCACGGCGATGTTCGCCGTCTCGTCTCCGCAACAACATACAAAATCAACGTCAACGATTCGAATCGCCTTTGGCGCCGCGTGCGGTGGGAGCGTTGGTTTATATATGGCGCTGGAATTCTTCGTCCAGCAAGTGGCGCTGACGGCACTATTATTCGTCGCGTGTGCGCTGGTGGGAGTGTTCTTGTCTTTCACGTACAGCCCTTCGCCGAAGTCTTCGCGCTGGTTGCCTTACGTGTACTTATCATTCGTCTGCGTTCTCGGCTTGGCGTACGTCACACAAATGGGTGGCTCGGACGAGACTGTGGACGACCGTCAGGCAAGAATGGAAGGAAAATTCGGCGTCGTTGGCGTTTTTGCCGGTACTTCGCTGCAAATCGCATTTGCTCTGAAGTTGAGAATCAAAACGAGCCTCGAGAGCGTGCAACATCGACGACGACGTCAAGGCGGTACTTCTCCGTTCCTTCCCGCGACTGGTCGCAGTCGTCCGGAATATTTCCGCGGTGTCGCGAGCAGAAACGAGCACAGAGAACTGAAGGCGAAGGCGATCGCTTGGATGCCAATCATCGGGAACATCGCCACGCTCACGTCCTTTCTCGCGTGCGTGGTGCTGAGCGATGAGTTGGCCGATGGCTCCGCGTTTTCAGTCTTTGTCCTCGCGCCCATTCTGCTTCTTCTTCACCAAGACTCGGTGATATTTCCTATATTGGAAGACAGTCAACGATACGCTCCACCGCTCGCGATGATCGTGGGTAAGATGTGCTGGGACGCCGTCGCCGCCATCCTCGCCGGCCCGAACCGAGTTCACGTCCTCGCGGCGACCGCCTCCAAGTTGCCGTGGATGATGCTCAACGCGTTGAGTTTGCTCCTCGCCTCGGTGAACAGCATCAATTTGGTGCACTACCTCGCCACGAGCGTTCGCACGGATGGGATGACGCTCATCTTGACCGCCCCGCTGGCCGTCGTCGCGCCGTTTCTTTCAAAAATTCCCTCTGTGCGCGCGCTCGCCTTCATCAGTCTCATCGCCGTCGTCACCCAGCACACCCTCCAGCGCCGAGCGAAGATCGTTGGGTTAAAGTATTTATAGTTGATAGCATCGTCGCCGATTGTAGACTGCCCGAGCGACCGACCTCCTCTCGACGCGCGCGCGCGCGTCATCGAGTCCCCACTCCTTGAGTCACGAACCGTCGTGTCAACCCTGGTTTCGCGTAATTTTTCGCCGCGCGTTCGCTCGAACGAAGTCGGGCTCGGCCTGCGCACATCCGTCTTTTTTCGACGCCCCGCCGTCGACGACCCGGACTCGGCCGATCTTTGCGCGCGCTCCACGCACGTAAACGTCACGCACGCGCGTTCGATCGATTCACCGCACGCCTCGCGCGCACGGACACGCGCGACGGACGCGCGAAGAAAGTTCTAGGGTCTTCAGTTTGAACGACGCCGAAATCGCATTCGTGTGCGACTCGTCCTCGATCGAGGGACTGCGTAAAGTTTTAGACACGCGAGCGTCGTAAAAGCGCGATGCCGAAGAGCAACTCCAAGGGAAAGGGAGGGAAGAACCGCCGTCGCGGGAAAGGGGGCGGCGAAGACGAGAAGCGCGAACTCATCTTCAAAGAGGACGGTCAAGAGTACGCGCAAGTGTTGCGCATGCTCGGGAACGGACGCTTAGAGGCGCAGTGCATCGATGGGGTGAAGCGTTTGTGTCACATTCGCGGTAAAATGCGGAAAAAGGTTTGGGTGAACACCGGGGACATCATCCTGTTGGGCTTGCGGGACTTTCAAGACGAAAAGGCGGACGTCATCTTGAAGTACTTGGCCGACGAGGCGCGCTCGTTGAAGGCGTACGGGGAACTCCCGGACACTTTCCGCGTGAACGATACGGATACGTTCGAAGAAGAGCGCGACGAGAACGACGACTTCTTCGATTTCGACGACATTAATGACATTTAAGCGCGCGCGCTTGAAAATTGTGTAGCATCATCAATCACCCGTGGCTAATTTGTGAGTTGTTCAATAAAAATCTACGTCAATCTAGCCTCGAACATGTTTGCATAAAATCTCATCTGCGCAGGTCCGTCGTCTCGACACAAAACGCCTCGACTTTCTGCCATGTAGAGGTACTCGAGCGCTATTTCGGGCGTCGTCGCTAATATTTGCGCCGCCTCGTACGAATCGATTGAATGCTCGTAAGACGGCAAAAACGCTTGCAATCGCGCGCACGCTTCCTCGTCTGTGCGTTCTACGGTATGAATCACCATCACTCCGCTTTCAAATTTACGCAAGTGCAAATCGACCCCGAGCGAGTCCCACGATTCGCACGCGCGAAGCATGTCTTGCGGGGAAACTAACTCCGTGCCTCGCGCGCGATTGAACAAACAGAACGCATCGGTGACGGTGATGATGCCGTTCGATTTTTGCACCACGGGCGTTATCCAATCCGCTAATTGCTTGCCTAATTCTCGGTGAAACTCTGCCCCCGCGCTCGCGCGCGTCACTGGACTCGTAATCCCGAGACTGAGCACGAGACGCTGAAGCTCTGAACTTTCCCCTTTCCCGTTCATCGACTCCGCGAGCCGCTCGGCGAGCGTCACCATCTCTCCAGCTTTCTCCATGAGCGCTTTGAGATCGGTAAACGCCTCGTCCATCGTCTTATTCGTCGCCTCCGCGCGTTCGAGCTGTCGATTCACCGCGCCGCCGACGCCCGCCGTCGCCGCCGACGCGCCGCTCGCTCGCCGCCGCGCATCCTCCCGCGTCGTCTCCACCGCCGCCGTCGCTTTCTTTCTCTTATACTTTCCGATCGCGCTCTCGATTTTCCCGCACACCTCCTCCGCGCTCGCCCCTCGCGCTCGCGCCGTCACCCGTCTCCCGCTCGTCAACCGCAGCGCCACCCCGCGCTCGCGCCTCTTGAACAACCCACCCAGCGTCGACCGCGACTCTCGCACCCGCTCGCACGCCGCCACGTCGTCGTACTCGATCACCATCGTTCCCTCGGTCGTCGCCGTCGTCGCCGTCGTCGTCGTCGCCGTCGTCTCGAACGTCAAAATCAACCGTCGCGTCGTCGCCCGCGCGACCGCGTCTCGCCGCGCGCGCGCGCCCGCGTCGTCCACGTCCACGACCACGCGCGCGCGCTCGACGAGCGCGATCTCGTCCCGCATCCCCGACGCCGCGACGCCGCGACGCCGTCGCCCGCGACGCCCGCGACGCCGTCTCCCGTCGCCCGTCGCCGTCGCGCGCCGCGAAAACACAAAAAAATTCGAGCAAGGAAGAGAGAAAGACGAATGAATGTTACGGAGTCGCCGACGCGCGCGCGCGCGGGTCCACGGCGACCGACCGACGCCGTCCCCGACGAAAGTCACGGGCGCGTCGACGCGCGCGACGTCACTCGGCCGACGGCGTCGTCGCGACGCGAGCGATGATGTCGCGCGCGTCCGCGGGCGCGGTGCGCGGCGCGCGACTCGGCGCGCTCGCGATGCGCGCGAGAGCGACGCCGGGAGCGATCAATCGCGCGAGGAGCGCGCGCGCGGCGGCGACGCACGCGGCGTACGGACGCCCCGAGCGCATCGCGCGCGTGAAGGGAAACGACGGCGGGGCGTCGCGCGTGGGCGAGGAATTGGAACTGCGAGGATGGGCGCGATCGGTGCGGACGCAGAAGGGAATGGCGTTCATCGATCTGAACGACGGGAGCGCGATCTCGGGGATGCAAGCGGTGGTGAACGAGGGAAGCGCGGCGTGGGACGCGCTCAACGCGGGCGGCGTCTCCACGGGGGCGGCGCTCAGGGTGAAGGGGAAACTCGTGGCGAGTCCGGGAGGGAAGCAAGCGGCGGAATTGGCGGTGGAGGAGATTGATGTCATCGGAACGGCGGATCCGGAGACGTATCCGCTGCAAAAGAAGCGACACACGCTGGAATATCTTCGAAGCATCGCGCACTTGCGACCTCGCACAAACACCATCGGCGCCGTGGCTCGCGTGCGCAATCAGTTGGCGTACGCGACGCACAAGTTCTTTCAAGAGAATGGGTTTTTATACGCCAACACGCCGATCATCACCGCGTCGGATTGCGAAGGCGCTGGGGAACAGTTTCAAGTGACGACGCTGTTGAACGGCTTCGGCGCCGGCGAGTCGACGACGCCGTCCTCGGCCGTGGACGAGCAAGAAGCCATGGTGAAGGCACAAGGTGACGCGGTGAAGGCCCTGAAGGAGGCGAAGAAGGCGGGAGATGCGACGAAAGAGCAAGTCGACGAGGCTGTGGCGAAGCTTTTAGATCTCAAGGCGAGCCTCGAGGCGCTGAAGAGCAATCGCCCGTCGTCAGACTTGCCGAAGAATAAGGATGGTTCCATCGACTACTCTCAAGACTTCTTCGGTAAACCGTCGTATTTGACCGTGTCCGGGCAGTTGAACGGTGAAATTATGGCCTGCGCGGTGAACGACATCTACACCTTCGGTCCGACGTTCCGCGCGGAGAATAGCAACACGTCGCGCCACCTCGCTGAGTTTTGGATGGTGGAGCCCGAACTCGCGTTCGCGGATTTGAACGACGACATGGATTGCGCAGAAGCGTACTTGAAGTATTGCCTGAACCACGTCCTCGAGCACTGCGACGAAGATCTTGAATTCTTCGAGAAGAACATCTCCAAGGACAACTTGAGAGAGCGACTTCGAAACGTCGCGTCGCAAGAGTTTGCGCGCATCACGTACACCGAAGCCGTCGAGCACGTGTTGAACGCAAAGAAGAAGTTTGAGTTCCCGATCGAATGGGGATCGGATCTTCAGAGCGAGCACGAGCGATACATCTCAGAAGAAGTCTTCAAAGATCGCCCCGTGATCGTGCGCGATTATCCGAAAGATATCAAGGCGTTCTACATGCGTCTCAACGACGACAACAAAACCGTCGCCGCAATGGACGTCTTGGTGCCTCGTGTCGGTGAGTTGATGGGCGGTAGCCAAAGAGAAGAACGTCTTGAAGTCTTGGAGCGCCGTATCGAAGAGGTTGGTTTGGAAAAGGAGTCGTACTGGTGGTACTTAGATTTGAGACGATACGGTTCCCAGCCGCACGCCGGTTTCGGCCTCGGTTTTGAACGCCTCGTTCAGTATGTCACCGGTGTGGAGAACATTCGTGACGCCATTCCTTTCCCCCGTTACCCGGGTAGCGCTGAGTTCTAGATTTAGTCTAACGCGGCTGTAACTAAACTAAACTAAACGATAAACATTCTTCTACGCTAGTCTACGGTGTATCTACAGTAATGCCTTGCTAAGCGCTTTGAACGTGTAAAGTGATCCCGTCACGACTACGACAATCTCGTCGTCGCCGCTCGAGAGCGCTCCTTTCAAAGCCTTCTCGAAATCATCTTCTGAGGTGGGAGCCGGACCATGAACTGGGCCGATGTAAGCCTTCGCGAGCGTCTTCGCGGGCGTTGTTCGAGACGATGCGCCGGCGACTTGCATCTGAGTGCACACCACACCGACGGGATCCGCCTTGTACAGCTCTTCAATAAATCCTCCGTGATCCTTGTCGTCCGCCATCGCTACGACGAACAAAAGTTTTCGGTCGGGATAAACCTCACGAATCGTGTTCACGAGGACACGAGCAGAACCTTTGGTGTGCGCGCCATCGGCAATCATCGTAGGGCCTCCACTCGTCTCAAATACTTCAAAGTTCCCCGGACTGCGCGTCGTTTCCAAGCCTCTTCGAACATCTTCCAAAGATGCGTCGATTTTGTTTTGAGCGCGAAGCCACCACAAAACACGAAGTGCGAGACTTATATTTTCGCGCTGATGCGGTCCAGCGAGAGGAACTCGAACGTTCGAAAGCGTGGATACTATTTTACCATCCACCTTGATGTCGATGTCGACGTCCTGCGCAGCGATTGAGTCTTCTACGTGATACCGCAGGAGACGCGTGTCTACGCATACGTTGTCGATAATGTTCGCCCCACGTGCCCGAAGCGCGGATTCCAACATTTTTGTTATTCGTTCGTCCACGTTCGGGGCATAAAACACCGGACGACCTTTATGCGCGATGCCAGCTTTTGCGTCTACGATTGTCTCAATCGAACCGCCGAGCGCTTCGAGATGTTCCTCACCTATGTGCGTGATCACCGCTGCTTCTAGATTTGCTGCCGCGAGTACGTTTGTGGCGTCTCGGCTTCCCCCGAGACCGACTTCCACGAGCGCTAAATCGACTTTTACCTTCTTAAAGTACGCAAAGGCAAGCGCCGTGAGGACTTCAAAGTACGACAACTGACCGCCCTCACGCTGTTGTGCAGACTTTATCTCCCGCTCTAAATCACGCAGTACGTCGAGTACTTGTGCGGACGCATCACGTTCGCTACTCCGGATCCTTTCCGCCACGGTATACACGTGAGGGCTCTTATACGTGCCGATTCGTAATCCAGCGGCGCGCAGGACGCTCGCGAGCACGGAAACCGTCGTTCCTTTCCCCTTCGTTCCCGACACGTGTATCGTGTTATACGCCCTGTGCGGATCGTCAAAGTCTCGCAACAATCTATGCATGCGTCCGAGATCGAATCCGTCCCTCGTATCCGTCCCAGCGTTTCGCGGGACGCCGCTCTTTTCGTGATTGACGAAGTCCCGCAACGCTTCGTCCACCGTCGCGAATGCGGTCGAGGTGCGGGCTCGTGCGCGCGCTCTGTGCGCGAACGAGAACAAATTCCCACGGAGCTCGCGGTGTTGGCGCGAACACGCCGAGCGTCGCATGGCGGCGACGCACCGAGACGCGCGTGCGAAGCGCGGTCTGCGGTCACTCGTCGGGCGAGCGAGAGGCTCGTAAGTTGGCGAGCTCTCGCTCGCTCCGCGCAACGCTCGAATCGTGCGAAGAATGATGAGTACTAATGAGAGAGTTGGTAATAAAAAGTCCTAAACTCGACCGCGTCGCTCGTCCGCCGGCACGACGACGACGCGGTCTTCCACAACGCGTTCGCTAGCGAGGAGGCGCCGGCGAGTTTTCCAAAATCACTCCGCCGACCTCGACGCGAGAACCACGCCCTGTGATTATCGTGTTTCTAACATTGTCTGCTATCCTGGGATCCAGTCCTGCGCCATCCGCGCACGTCACTCGACTCGACCGCGTCTCTTCCGATCCAGCCGTTCTGAAATCTCCCCAATACTCCTTGTCCCCCGGTCCGTCCGCGGCGCCAAAGTTGACGTACACCGGACTGTCAAACAACTCTGGATACGTCGCCAGTAGCTCTCTCTCGGCGTAACGCAACGTATCTAACACCAACGGTAACTTTTGACGAAACACGACCGAACGAAGGGGCGCCGCCCATCGTATCCACCAAGCCTCCTTTGCGCTCACCTGACAAAACACGTGCAAGCCGTCCTCGCGCCACTCCGCGAGCACCTCGTCTCTGAGCAATCGCGTGTACCATATCGACGTTTGATCGTCGTTGAACGCGTCTCCTACCGTGAGCGTCAAATTCCTCGTCACGTCGTTGTGCGTCAACGTGTAACGTCGCTGTAATAAAGACTCCGGTTCCACCCGCGTCGAGCTCGCGTCGAACGCCACCGACACTCTGTCCGGGTCAAACTTCAAGGCGTCGAAAACCGCGTTCGTCGTCGTCTGCGCGCGCGCGAACGCCGTCGGTCAGTGTCACGATTCCATCCGGGTCCACTCGCGATTTTCGCCGCGCGTCGCTCGCGCCCACGACGCCGCAATCTCGCGCATCGCATCGCGCGAAAACCGCGCCGAGAGGCGTCGATCGGCGGACGCCTCTCGGCGGTCTCGCGTCGCGAACGGCGTCGCCGCGCACCTTCCCCCGTCCGCGTCCCATCGACGCGCGTCCTCGCGCGCGTCGACGCGCGCTCTGTCCGCTCGCATCGCGCGTCGACGTCGACGTCGACGCCCCGCTCGAGCGCGCGCGCGTCGCGAGCGCCCTATCCAGCGCCATGGATGGCGACGACGGCGACGACGGCGACGACGACGACGACGCGGGCGTCCCGCGCGCGCGCGCGCGACGCCTCGACGCCCTCGACGACGCCCTCGACGACGCCCTCGACGACGCGCGTCGCGTGTCGCGCCGCGTCCTTCGCTGTGACGCGCGTCGAGGCGCGCGTCGAGGCGCGTCCCGCGCGCGCGCGACGTCGCGCCTCGACGCGCGATCGCGCGCGCGCCGCGACGCGATCCGACGATGGCGCACGAACACGGACCGCGACGATCCCGCGGGCCCCGTGTGCGTCGATCGACGAATCACGACCCGTCGACGAGTCCCTCGAGCCCGCGACCGACGTCATCCGCGCTCCGTCATCCGCGGCGGATGTGGACCGCGGCGCGTCCCCGTCGCGCGGCGTCGTCGTCGGCACTGCGCGCGTCCGACGCCGACGCGAACGCGGCGAAGGCGACCGCGCGCGCGCGAGGCCCGCGTCGAGGTCGAGCGCCACCGAATCGCGCGCGCGCGTCGATCGATCGAACGCCATGCGCGTCGTCGCGCGCGCGTTCGCGACGACGACGACGACGAGCGCGAGGTGCGATTATCGCCGTCGTCGCGCGACGACGACGACGACGACGCGCGCGACGACGGCCGCGGACGCGCGACGCGCGCGATCGGGGAGGTATGCGATCGTTCCGAGATCGATCGAGAGCGAAGGGAACGCCGCGGTCGTCGAGAGAAGCGTCGAGGGCGAGGAAAGGGAGAATAAGATTTCCCTGGAGGCGAGACGCGAGGCGCTGAGGTTGCCGCGCCCGGACGCCGCGGCGCCGGGGATGGAGGATCCGTGGAACGATGAGAAGTGGCAAAAGGTGAAGTGGACGGTGTTTCGAGACGTGGCGTACGACCTCGGACCGTTCTTTGAGAAGCATCCGGGCGGGAACTGGTTGTTGAACCTCGCCGTCGGTCGCGACTGCACCGCGCTCATGGAATCCTATCACTTGCGACCAGAGGTGGCGACGGCGCGCTTCAGAATGTTACCCAAGCTCGAGGGGTTCCCGGTCGACGCCGTGGCGAAGTCACCGAGACCGAATGACTCGCCGCTGTACAACAACATTCGCAATCGCGTTCGCGAGGAACTTTTCCCGGAAGAGGGGAAGAACAAACACAGAATGGGTGGCGACCACGCGACGATAGCGATTTTGTCTTTCGCCGCGTTTGCGTACGGTGTGTACGCCACCATCCCGGGCTTTCTCTCGGGTTGCCTCCTCGGCTTAGCTGGTGCGTGGATCGGGCTCACGATTCAGCATTGCGCCAATCACGGCGCGATGTCGCCGTCGCCCGCCGTCAACGGCGTCCTCGGTTTGACGAACGATCTCATCGGAGGCTCGTCTTTGATGTGGCGATACCACCACCAGGTGAGCCATCACATTCACTGCAACGACAATGCGATGGATCAAGACGTGTACACCGCCATGCCTCTCTTGCGTTTCGACGCTCGCCGTCCCAAGGCGTGGTACCACCGCTTCCAGCACTGGTACATGTTCTTGGCCTTTCCGCTGTTGCAGGTGGCGTTCCAAGTCGGCGACATCGTCGGTTTGTTCACTCGCGATACCGAAGGCGCGAAGCTCCACGGGGCGACCACTTGGGAACTTGCCACCGTAGTTATCGGCAAGTTCGTGCACTTCGGTTTGTTGGCTGCACCTTTGATGAGCCACGCGGCATCCGCCGTCGTCGCCGGCGTCGTTGGTTTCATGGCGTGCCAAGGAGTCGTCCTCGCGTGCACGTTCGCGGTGAGTCACAACGTTCCCGAAGCCAAACTCCCTGAAGATACCGGTGGAGAGGCGTGGGAAAGAGATTGGGGCGTGCAGCAGTTGGTGACTAGCGCTGACTGGGGTGGAAAGATTGGAAACTTTTTCACCGGCGGTCTGAACTTGCAAGTCGAGCATCACCTGTTCCCGGCGATTTGCTTTGTGCACTACCCCGCGATCGCGAAAATTGTCGCGGAAGAAGCGGCGAAGATGGGCATTCCTTACTCGTCCTACAGAACACTTCCTGGTATTTTCGTCGCGTTCTGGAAATTCGTCAGAGACATGGGCACGGCGGAGCAAATCGACGATGTTTTACTTCCGAAGTTCGCGAACCCGCAACTTTCGCCAGCCATCAATTAGAATTATTACTTACCTTACGCGCTCGTTGACTTCAAACGAGCAAACGACAGAAATACGATTATTGTGATATACTTACACCTCCGCCTCATCGCTGTTTTGATCTAGTTCTTTCTAACTTACAAACTACACACGAATTCTCAAGTCGAGCAACTCTCGCTCGGCGCTCGTCCGATTAAACGTCACACTTTGTCCGATACTCACCGGTTCCGGCGGTGCGCCACCCTCTTCGTATGCCTCGTAACTTCTTAAAGTCCCATCAGGACCGGCATACGCGCCGTCGACGTAAGAATGGCAGTTGTGCAAACCGGCGTCTGACAGCAGCTGCTTCGCCCACGCCGCGGAACTACTGCTTCGGCTATGCAACAAGATGAGATTATCCGACGTCGGCTTGTGAAATCGGAACATCCGCACCCACTCTTCATCGTTCATATGCACTGCTTTGGGCAGATGATCCACCGGGACGTGCGTGGACCCCTCGAGTGTTCCGTAAAGCGCGCGCTCGTCAAACCTTCGAATGTCCAAAATCACTAATCCTAGCGCGTTGCCGTCGTCTCTCACCGTTTCCAGGAGAAGTAACACCGCGTCGAAGCTCAGAGCTCGATCTTTCCCCGATGAAAACACGGCTGGTTCGTCGAAGTGTGCTAGAGGTACCGCCGCGGCGAGTCCGCCGTCCACGATGGAGCACCGCGTAAATCCCAGGCTCGTCGCGAGCGCCGCGGCGTGCGACGAGCTATGCCCGTGCGTGCTCACGAAAATCATCGTCGTCCTTAAACTCGGCACGGGAATGTTTGGAAATCTCTTCTTCCACAGTGTGTTACGATTGCGCAACAAGTTCGCCAACTCTTCCGGTAAGATGTGCGTCACGGCGAGTCTGTCGCTCAGCTTCGTCACCGCCGTCGCCCCCCCGTCCTCGCTCTTCGGTCTGACGTCTAAAAGCAAGTATTTCACCGGTTTCGTTTGTACCAACATCCAAAACGCTTTCGCGCTCAGCACCCCGTACGTCTGTTTGTTCAATTTCACCGTCGGTTGCGAGCTCGACGTCGTTCGCTGTCTCGCTCGATCTCTGTGCTTGGCGCTTCGCAAGACGCGCACGGACCAGGCGATGAGAGACAGACACACGGCGGTGGTCAACGAACCGCCGACGTTGGTGACGTGCATGATATTCGTCCGCACGCGCGCCGCGCGCGTCCGTCTGCGGACGAGCCGCCGATCGCGCGCGCGGTCGACGCGACGCGGACGCGCTTCGAGTCGATTTCGAACGCGCGAACGCCAAAACGAACGCGCGTCGAGGCGATTTCGTGGGCGTCTCGAGGGCGCTCGAACCCTGGCTCACAAGAAATCGAAATCGTCGTCGAATAATCACGTATTCGAAGACGATTTAGATCGATCCGCAAACACGGTACGTGCGCGATAAACGCCGCGTCGGCCGGCCCCCGCGAGTCGCGCGCGCGAACGAAACGCCGTTCGTGGCGACCGTTGAAGCGGCGAAACCCGAGCGCGAGACCGCGCGCGCGTCACAGCGCGCGGCGAAGTTTGCGAAAACGTTCACACTGAACATGCTCTCGGTTTCGACGTCGTCGCGATCGCTCACGAGCGCGCCGAGGGCGCGCCGAGGATGGCGTGAGCGTCGCGGCGGGAGCAGGTTAGAAACGATTCGACGGGCGCAAATCGGCGTCGATCTCGTCGATGCGGCGAGAAACGGGTTGGAGACGTTCGTTCAAAGGGTACGTCGTCGATGAGCGCGAGATTCGGACCTAAATCGATCGGTGCGCGCCGACAGAGCGATGTCAAGAGTGGTTTTGTTGCCTCTCGCCGCACGCTCTCGGTGAAGCAAACGAGCGCAAACGCGACGAAGGTTGAGGCTGACCGATTTATTTTCATTCGCAGGCATCGAAGGCGTTACCAATACTACTTGGACACGACGACACCGTCGAAATCGAGCGAAAAAACGAGTCGTTAGACGTCGCGAAGACAAACTCGAGAACGCGAGCCGCAGAGCTCACCCAGGCGCGCGTGGAGAGTTTGCTCAAGCCCGACGCGGGAAGAGATGACATCTTCCACGCGGCGGGTCAAGGGTTAGCTGGTGTCGGAGGCGACGTCGTAGCGATTGGTTGGTGGGACTCACGGGGGGTAGAAGGCGCGACCCCGCAACTTGAATTGCAGGCGCTCAACGACGGCGCCAGGGCACAACTCGTAGGGGCGGTGCTCTTGGCGCTTAAAGAAGGGCTGGAGAACATAGAAGAGAGCAACGGAAGCTTGCGTGAACTCATTCAAACAGTAGCTAGGGTCTCCGCGAATGATTGGATGAATTCGATGGCGCTTGACATCGGCGCCAAGGAGCGGTGCGCTCGGGTGGTTCGCGTGGCCGGAGACGTGGCCGACGAAAAAATTTGGCAGAACGGTACGTATAATCTCGCTTTCGTCTTCGACCAAGCTGATCGCGTTTTTCACAGGAGAAATACTTGAAGGAAGTAAGATGGCTTTGTATGCCGGAGTGATGATGTATTTGGCGAAGGTACGTCTAACTTTTGCGGAGCCTCGCAAATATTTATTTAATTATTCTGAATTATTTCAATCATCGCAGAACTCCAATCGAACGGACGATATTTCCGACAGCGTTCAAGTCGTTGAGAAATCGACGAAAGTTGACACTCAAGGCGTCGAACCGGTGCTGGAATTCTTCAACTCTCCCATGGCTTCAGTGTGCGTTTCGGTTTTGCAGGACGTGGTATTAAATATTGCCGACTCCGTGGCGTGTGCTTACGTGACGTGTGCGCGTGAAAGCGGGCTGCAAGCGCCTGTGAATGGTGGAGTCGCGCGTACGGAGGACACCGGAGCGGTCGTGCGCATTCCACCGTTCAGAGACGCGCTGAGCGTTCGCTTGAAGAGCACACGTTCGTTGGAAAAATTTCGAAATGAAACATCATTGCGCACGT
>Ga0222715_10002799_pt1 | contig 15797 bp, 42 predicted proteins | sample C33_9DmetaG_FD_165056 | JGI IMG/M metagenome (GOLD analysis project Ga0222715, IMG submission 165056) | Estuarine water microbial communities from San Francisco Bay, California, United States - C33_9D | ecosystem: Environmental > Aquatic > Marine > Unclassified | place: USA: California...
CCACCTGCGGTAGAAGTTAATAGGTCATCTAAATTAACTTGACCTTCTACTGCTCCCACACGATAGTTATTTGTTAGGTATAAATTGTCGAGCATCTGACGAGTAATTGTTGACTTGATAAGTTGCAAGTCCATTGCTCGGTCTGCTAGTGAATGCCCATAAAATTTGTGTGGTATTGGAATAGGGCAAACACTATGGAATGGTACATAATCACATTCTTCGTTATTTAATATTTCATTGTTGGTATAACAAACTCTGCGTAGTTCTGCTATGCCATCACCGTCATAATCTGTTTTAATATAACATTCGTAGTATTCTACCAACTGCATTGATTCATCATTAGAATCCATGTCGGTAGGATTTTCACCGCGTGTGTATCGTGCAATTCTTTCAGGACTAAATTCGAGTGCATCACCTGTCGATAAACCCATGACAGTTTTTTCATCATAACCCATTGCAATGAGTTCTGACCTTGTAACCATTTTACGGTGAGCAACAAAAGGTGAGTCTTCTATTGTTCTAGCACGTTTACTAATTAAAAATTCTTCGGGAGGTACGTTTTCTACGACAATTTTACCTTTGTTTACTGTGCGTTTTACTTTAACATCATGAGAAGATAATGCAGGTGATACTTCCATGCCTGTCATTTCATCAAACACTGCTTCTTGCACAATGGTTGTATTTTGCTCAACGATTTCTACTTCTTCGTCTTGCATAATCATCATGAGTTCATCGTCATTTAACGCATAATACTTTTCTGTTGTTGTGTCTGTTTCATCATTCCAGTAGGCTTTTACTATGCCTACTTTTTGTAATAACGCATCTTTAAACCAATCGTGCATGATTTCAAAGCCGTTATTGTCTTTATAGAATATGTGGTTTACATAGACTGTTGCTTGTTCTGCAATAGGCTCATCCCCTGCATTAACAGCTTCAAATACCACTGCGTCTTTAGACGAAGTAAATACTTTCATAAGTTGCGGTAATGCACCGTCTACAACTTCTGCTACCTCACCTGTAACAATTTGTGATTTGCCTTCTACCTCATTACCATAAGGTTCACGCATATAGTATTCAAGTGCGGTCTGACGCTCATCTGTTGTCTCTGTTTCCAGATAGCCGATAGCATCATCTATTTCACTTTCTACTATACTGCGTAATTTATTGTCATTTAATTTTGCCATTTAAACAATCCATGTATTGTTAATTTGTAAAGGTTTATGCCAGCTCTCTATAGGAGAATCGTCAATACCTACTGCTAAATATCTGAACGCATCACTTGCGTGTGATGCCCAGTCGTGTAAGGGTCTGTCATGGAAAACATTGCGTTTTTCATCAAAGACTCTACGGTAGTTACGGAGTGCATCGTAACCTTGTTTAGTCTTAGGGTCAAACCAGCAGCGTGGGAGAAGTCGCCGAGCAGTTTGTATGCCATCCATGACAGATAATTTTGGGGCAATAATAACAGATAATCCAGCATCCTCTAACATTTCTTGTCTGGATTTACCTGTGCCTAGTTCTCTAACAGCTACGTCATGCGGGAGGATATGCGTTGCATACATCCAGTCATTATGTTGTAGCCATTCTACATAATATTCTAGTCCGACTCCATGATTCTCTACATAGTCTACCAGTCTGACTTCTTTATTTACTAGCTGGGCTACCCATATCGCTGTACTATCAGAGATACCTAAGTCCCAACCTGTATAAGTTCGTGCTAGTTTATCAGGTTCAATATCGCAAAAGCGACCTTCTTCTTCTAACTCATTCATTGTACGAGAGTAGTATGAACCTTCTACGGGAGCAGCAAAAGAACATTCAAATTCCTGCATATACTTATCTTCGCCCATAGCGTTAAATGCAGCTCGTAGTTCTTCTTTATCTAATATGCTTGTTTCACTAGATTTAAATTCTAATAATGTCCAGCCATCATTTCGCTCACCTCTATCACGCAGGTCTTTAAAATGATTTTGCCCTTTAGGCGTACCCATTGCTAAGCAATAACCTTTTCTATCCGCTAGTGCAGGGCGTAGTATTTCTGTAAATAAAGTAGGATTAATATCGCCTACCTCATCTAATACGCAGCCGTCTAAATAAATACCTCGTAAGGAGTCTGGGTTATCTGCACCATACAAAGATACCCGTCTACCCATAAAGTCTACACGCAATTCAGCAATATTTGCTTTACCCCCTAGTGGTCGTGTGTATTCTAATAGGTAATCCCACGCAATTCTTTTTGCTTGGTTATAGGTTGGAGCAACATACGCATAACGTGGATTTGTTTTATCGCACTGTAATGCACTATGTATCAGTTGGTTAATTGCACAAACTGTTTTGCCCATCCTACGGTGAGCAACCACGACACTAAATCGGTTAGCTTTAACCATTTGGTGTATTTTCTTTTGTGGTTCTCGCGGCTCATAGCCTGTTGTTATTGTTTTTTCTGCCATTTTTATGCGACTCCAAAAGGGTCATCGCTCCTGTTTTAGTTGTTTCATCCTGTATAGCCTAGCTTCCCTAGACATTGTAATCCATTGGTCTAAGTCTTCGTATGTTCTGTGACAGCTCACACATCTTGGTTCACCGCCAGTAGTGTCTACTATACGGCATACACCTGTACATGGCGAGTCATCTACCACTTTACTTTATTCGCCCAATAGGCGGCTGACATTTTTCCTTTTGCTATGTTTTTAGCGTGTCTTGCTTTAAATGACTTTTGTCTAGCAGTAGGCTTTTTATCGCCTGTTACACCTTGTTGACCAAAGCGTATTGTTTTTATTTTATTGCCTTCTTTAGCGACAACGACATGACTTTTCTTAGGATGGCTTGGTGTACGTTTTGGTTTATTGTAACCTGATACGCCTGCTCTTGTAAGTCTGGGGTCTTTAGCCATACTATTTTGCTTTTGGTTTTTTGTGTGTTAATACTTTGCTACTTGCTGTATGCGTAGCACCTGACATTAACTTGCCATTTACTTTATGTGTTTTACCTTTGTAAAGTTTACCATTTGGTAAGTAATGTGAGACACCTTTAGCCATTATAAATTAACTCCTTTTTTTTCTTGGCGTTGTATGCGGAAACAACCCAAATCAATAATAAAGAAACTATAGTGATGTGTATTTTTGCTATCATCCACTTTTTCATCTTCATAAAATTCAAAACCAAATTGTATGCCCCAGAATAAATGCCATGACCACATTATGCATACGCCTTTTTATTTTTCTTTTTCTTTTTCTTTTTAGGAAAGCCAGCTTTCATATTAGCATAGGCTTCTTTAGAAATTGTACTTTTCTTTTTAGAACGAGAAATGCCTTTTTTCTTACGGGCATTCATGTTAGCGTATAATCCTTTAGTCATTATTGGGACATCCTTATTCTGTCTATAAGTTGTATTAACGGGTCAATGATGGGTGTTTGTGGATTCATTTTTTGTCGTAATTTTTCTTGTTGCTGCCTTGTATATTCTTCAATATATTGTTGCATCTCAGGGGATTGACTATCAAAAGGAATGTTAGCAGGAGGAGCTGTGTCTCCTAATACCTCTGAACCAGTCATTTGTGGTTGTAAGTTCATAGGAGTGTTGCCAGAATTGTATACCATTTCATCTAACATCCGCATTTGTTCTGGCGTTAAATTTAATAATCCCAGTGGGTTATTCATGTTAAGTTTCCTTTACTCTAAAATTACTGCTGCAAAAAATTTGGGTACTGGCGTTTACTATTCTATTCCAGTAACGACTTTGATATTAATGGGTGCACCCCCCTCTCCAGTAAGCTCTGTGGTATGTTTTTCACTCCACTGTGCACGAGTCTTAAGCCAGAACATCATAGAAGCGGTGTCACCTTGTCTAGCCTTTTCATACAATGTGCCAGCAATGACAGCGTTAGCCTCAATACGACCTTTCTCTAGCTCAGGTTTGTAGTATTTAGATAATGTGTCGTGAGAGATACCAAGCATAAAAGCTATATCTTCATACCTAGTACCTACTTTACTTAATTCATAAACCTGATTTCGGGTGGTCGCTGTTGTAAGGTGTGCGGGGCGTCCTCTTTTTCCCTTGACCTTTAATTGCGAATGATTCTCATTCTCATTAACTAACATATCTGTTTTAATTGGGGAATCTACTATTATATCAATTTTACCGCTATCAATTATATTACTCATATTATTATATGATAAGTTTTACTTATCACATCAGTTATTTTAATTTATAAATTGTATCACACTATTTTTTTAATTGTGTTAATCTGTAATTGTTAAGTTTACTTAACATTATTTTATGAAAAGGATATTAAACCATGAATGATTATTCTTACAATAGAAAAGAGCAAGATAAAGAAATAAAAGAATTAAATGAATTTGCAAAAAACTTTTATTTTGATAAATCCGTGCTTGATTCTTTAAAATCACAACAATCTATTTACAAACTAGATTGGATTATTAACGCCATTCTTATAGATTACATGCAATATGGTATAAAAGAAAAACTAGAAACTAGAAGCTATCAAGCTTTATCTAGCGTTTTCAATATACCTAGCAGCGATATAAGAAAAATTCATAAAGGTATTCACTCTTATGAATCATTCTTTAATAATCAAATTCATTAATATAACTAAAACACATAAAGGGGCTATTTTTTATAATAGCCTCTTATATGTACGCTTAATATTTAACCTATTGATAACTAACAATAAAATAATACTTGCAATTTATTATAATTATGTTAAGCTATCTTTACTTTTAACCATAAAGGAAATTAAAAAATGAAACTTAATCCAATTAAAAGCAATATGACTGAATTAGAACTAAAAGACAAAGTTATTTTATTTTCTTACAAAACGCCCGTTGCATTTTGTGACTATTCAAACATCTATAAAACTGATAAGTTTTACTCTGTTACAACCTCAAAACATATCACGCAATGGGCTGCAATGCGTAACACTAGCAAAGATGAATTGCTAGTTATCAGTCAATCAGAAATCAACAAACTAACAGAGGAATTATAATCATGCTTACATTTAATATTATATGTTTTAATTTAAGCTGTTTTATAGCGTTTTATATTGCTCTTATAGGGTTATCCTATGAAAGTATATTATTAACTCTATTTAATATGGGTTATTTTATTTATATTAATTATAAATCTTAAGGGGTTTAATTATGTTAGAAAACTATTTAAAACTTTATAGTAAAAAACCACGCTATGAATTAATCAATATGAAAAAAGCATTGTCTAGCCCTATCAGTTTATTTTTAAATGATGAAACTGATAATATTAGATTAAACGCTATTAATATTTTATTAAACAATAAAGGGGTTTAATTATGAAAACTTTGCAAGATGTTCAAAATACTATTAAAGAATATCAAACTGAAATAAATGAATTATGCAAAATAAATGTATCAAAATTTTATATAAAACCTTTTCAAGATGAAATTATTAAACTTGAAAGGATAGAAAATAAATTATTTAATAAATGGTTCTATAAATTAAAAAAAGGGGTTTAATTATGTTTAATAACTCAAGTTATAAAATAAAAAATACAGATAAGAAAATTATCCAAGTATCAATTGACAAGTTACATTATGATGATAAAAAGGGTTTAAATAAATTTATAGAATCTTTTGGTACATCACAAGATATTATAAATTTTATAGTTTATTATTGGGATTCTACTAAATACCCTGATTCAATATCATATATCATCAAATAAGAGCCCATAATCAACCGTTGTGGGCTTTTTTTTACCTATTTGATACTTACTATTGCCACAATAAAAAAGGGCTAGATAATAGCCCTTTTTCTTTATTTAATACTTTCCCCAATCCCGTGTATTATAACATAAACATAGTTTTTTTGTCAACCCCTATATAAAAAAAATTTACATTTATTTTAAATAGATTTTTGCCTTGAAAATCATACCATGATAAAATATTAACTCATTATTGACTTAATATCAATAATATACATGAATATATATAATATCAATAATATACATGAATTCTTAATATCAATAATATGTATACTATTACTTAATATACTTAATTTATTTATATTTTATATTTTCTTTTTTATTGTCTTTATTTATTATCTTTAAATATACACAAGATTTTATCATACTTTTGTTAAAAATACAATAGGTTTTTGATTTATTTTACTTATCACGTGCATTATGTTCATAAAAATAAACAATGAATAAATGATTGACAAGCTATATTAACATAGATAATATGAGCCTGTAGTAAACATTTATTAACTTAATGAGAAAGGAATTATTATGAACCAATGTGATAAATGTGGTGCAAGAGATAATCATGAAGATAAAAACAGTATGTTTTATGCGACTGATTTCTTTTGGCATGGTGATATAGAAGAAGATTATGATATGGGTGATTACTCTTGTTTATGTAGAGAATGTTTTAATCAAGGTAATTATTGGATTGATAGGGAGGTGTAATTATGAAAGAATTTCAAGAACAATACGATATTACAGTAAACAGTTTTAATAAATGGATAAAACAAAACGAGCCTAAAGATGAAAAACTAAAAACAGCTTTTGTAGCGGCATTAGTCGATGAATCATTATCTTTAGAGGCTTCAGATTCATTTTGTTCAGGCATTGTGTCGCAAGAGGCATGGAATAATGTGACTAAATTTTATTTCGAATCAGATAAAGGGGAAGCAACATGAATAAAACAGAAAAAGAGTTTCAAGCGGGTTACGATTTAGGGCTTGATTTAATAGATAAGTTAGGGGTTAAAACTAAAGATAATCCTACTTCAAACCATATGGCAGGCATTGTATCAAGTATATTAAACTTTGCTTATGTGTTTGCGCCTAGCGAAAAACACGCTGATAACATAATACAATTTTGTATAGAAACAGCAAAGCGTGATAGTAGAGAATATAAAGAGAACAAGAGGGAAGCAACATGATTGTTGAGTTTATTCTAATCGTGAGCAATGTAACAGCCTTTGGTAATCATGAGACTATCGAAGGCTCTTTTAGTACCTGTGCTGAAGCCGCAACATTCTACGAAACTTTTTATCGTGGAAAAGATGAGTACGATGGCTATCGTTGTATTCGCAAAGACTTAATTAAAGGAGGAATAATGTTATGAAAGTGAAAAAACATAAAGACGTTGATATGATAACTATTAGCTGTATGCAAGGCGATAAATTAATACAAAAAAGTTATGTAGGCTATAAGTTATCACAAGCAAAATATTTATTTGAACATGAGTATTTTAAAGGAAGGAAATATTATGCAAACAGATAGAGGCACGAATGAATACTTTGGTGATGAAGATGAAATTCAACAAGAACGCCAAGAAAAAGAATGGCAGTACGAAGATGGTGCGTATGATTATTTTAAATTAGAAAAAAAAGACCATGAAAAAAGTAGGTAGACCACCTCATAAACCCACCAAAAATTTAAAAAAATTGGTTTATGAATTAGCATCAAACAAATTAAGTAATGAAGATATTGCTAAACAAATTAAAATTTCTGATGACACATTAGTAAAATATTATAAGAATGAATTAAAAAAATCAGGAAATAGAAGAGTAATATCTCAAAAAAACAAATTAACAAAGTATGAAGATATATCAACAGTAGAAAGAGATGATATACCTAAGTGCATGTTAAATATTAGTGGGGTTAAAGAAATATTATTTTACCCTCAAGGCATATACTTTTTAATTGATGGTGATGAGATTGTTTATATTGGTCAAAGTTCTAGAATATCAAGAAGAATACCTGAGCATTTAGTAGATAAAAAATTTAACAGAATTTTTCTATTAATTGTTTCAGATAATATTAATAAATTAGAAATAGATTATATAAATAAATTCAACCCAAAATACAATCGGCAAAGAAAGTTTACAAAAATTAACTAATAAAAAATTTGACAATTAAAAATATAAATGTTAAATTCTTTTTACTTTATTTTAGAGGGGAATTAGTATGAGTTTAGAAAATGTATTAAAAAAATATTCAAGACAGCAAATAGCTAACATGCTAGGGGTAACAAGACAAGCAGTGCATTATTGGGTTAAAAATAATGCCATGCCTAAATTGCGAGTTTATGAATTAATGGAGTTAGAACAAAATGATAGAGCAGAGCGAAATACTAGCAAGGTTTAGTAAGGTTTATCAATCAGGCGTTGACGAGTATTCATGCTTATGCCCATCACATAACGATAGAAACGCTAGTCTAGGGTTAAAGTTTGTAGATGATAAGATGATATTCAATTGCTTTGCGGGGTGTAATCCGCAAGACATTTTGGAAGCTGTTGGGCTAACATGGAATGATGTTATGCCAAATAATTTAGATACAGAATGGAAGCCTAAATCAAGAATAAAATTTAATCCTTTTGCAGTTATGAAAGGACTCAGAGAGGATTACCTTTTCATAGCCCTTTCTGCGAAAGAATTAGAAAGAGGCAATACCCTAGCGGGTGAAGATGTAGAACGGCTACACAACATAGCTAGGAAACATAAGGAAATATATGAGTATCTCAAGTAGTGTAGAAAAGTTAATAATCAATGATGAGCAGATAGAAAACTACTTTGCTGAGAGAGATTTAACTGAACATACTAAAATTAAATCACCTAGCAATTATGCAGAAGATGTGCTGGAGTATTTTAAAAATGATATGACAGGGGGAGTGCCTTTGCCTTTTGATTTTACAGACGATAAATTTAAAATTCGTAAGGGTGAAACTACTATTGTATCGGGGTACAGTGGGCATGGTAAGACGATATGGCTATCTTATGTAATGTACAAAGCATTAGATTATAACAAGGTGTTGATAGCTAGTTTTGAGATGTTACCAAAGGCAACACTAGGGCGTATGTTACAGCAAACAGGTAACTATAAGCCAACAGATGACGCAGTATACGATTTTGTTGAGTCATTAGATAATAAACTATATTTGTATGACGCTGAAGGGGAAACAAGTGTAGAAAAAGTATTGTCAGTTATCTATTATGCAAAAGAAAAATTAGGCATAGATATGTTTGTTATTGATAGTTTAATGAAGTGTGGTATTAACGAAGATGATTACAATGGGCAAAAAAGATTTGTTAATCAGTTATGCGTTGCGAGTCGTGACTTAGGTATACATATATTCTTAGTGGCACACAGCAGAAAAACAGCCCATGAACATTCAGAGCCGAGCAAGTTTGATGTGTTGGGTTCATCTAATATTACTAACCTAGCGGATAATTGTATTACAGTCTTTCGCAATAAAAAGAAAGAGGAAATACTAGCGGGGAATGATGAAGATAAAATAGAAGAGGTAAAAAAGCAGTACGATTGTAAGATTTATATTAATAAGCAAAGGCATGGCAATGGGTACGAAGGAAACTTTGGGCTTTATTTTGACAAAACAACATTAACTTTTGGAGTGTACAACAATGACAACAGTAAACGAGTTTATCAAACAAATGAAAAGTCTTTTCTCTGATATAGAATACCGAGCTACAAGTAAAGATGGCAGAGTATTTAAGTCTCAAGGGTGGGATAAAGCTAACAACAGAATACAAATTAGGTTGCGTGATAAAAAAAATAAATCAAACTTGAAACTTCCATAAATAAAAACAATTAGACATTTAAAATTAGATATGTTAAACTATCTTAACAATCAAAAAAGTTCTGATTGTTTGTTCTTTAACAATATATATTTAATTTTTATTTTATTTAGGAGAAAATAATTATGTATAAAATTCCAAAAACATTTTTTGATGATTGCATACAGTGTTGTGATGTGCCAATTCCTGAAGTGATTAAACAAACTAAAAATCACTATTTTATCGCAGAAACAGAAGATGAAAAAATGCATGAACTGCGAGATAGAGCACAGCTTTATGCACAAGACACTCTTGCATATTGGGAAAGTTATAGAGGATTAGTTCTTTCTGCAAGAGCAACTTTAAAAATTATTGGGTGGGGAGAAAATAGGTATGGAAATTGAACAATATTTTTATTACTTAAGGGGTGTTACCACCCCTTTTAAAAAAGGTTGACAAATTATATTAACAGAGTATTATACTACTAAAGGAGAAAATTATGAGTGCATTGAATGACAAACTAGATTATATTATCTTTGAATTAACAAGGATAACAAATGATTTAGATAATTTAAACAAAGAATTAGATAAGCAAGATAAGATTATAAAGGCAAGAGAAGTTGCTGATATAAAATTTCACAATGTAACTAAACTACTTGATAATGGGAGTTAATCATGAGTAAGTTAAGAACAATTAATATCAAGGGCAAGGAATATGTAGAGGTCAACGAAAGGATAAGGGTCTTTAGAGAAACTTATCCTGTTGGCTCTATCCTTACAGAAATGCTAACCAATGAGAATGGTGTTTGTGTATTTAAAGCAAGTATTATTGTTGATAATCAGATACTAGCAGTAGGTCATGCCTACGAGAAAGAAGGCTCAACCTTTATTAACAAGACATCATACATAGAGAACTGCGAAACATCTGCGGTGGGTCGTGCATTAGGTATGCTAGGCATAGGTATAGATACTTCTATTGCAACAGCAGAAGAGGTAGAGATAGCTATAATTAACCAAGACCCTGTGCTAACATTAGAAACTGTCTATAATAATGACGGCATTGAAAAAGCAAGAAAGCTTTATAATCAAATGTCAGATGGGGACAGGGATAAATGTAAAAAAGTTATTGATAAAATAAGAAAGGATAGTAATGGAACAGAGAAGTGATGAGTGGTTTCAGGCTAGGCTTGGAAAGGTAACCGCTAGTCGTGTATCAGATGTTTTAGCTACTATTAAGAATGGCGAAGCTGCTACACGTAGCAATTACAGAATACAGTTAGTAACAGAAAGACTAACTAACACAGCTACTAAGGGGTATGTTAATGAGGCTATGCAATACGGGATAGATACAGAAGATGAAGCAAGAGCCTTTTATATGTTTAGCAAAGCTAATGTAGAAGAGGTTGGTTTTGTAGACCACCCAACAATAGCATGGGCTGGGGCTTCACCTGACGGGTTTGTTGGTGATGATGGGTTAATAGAGATTAAATGTCCACAACCTCATACACATACTTTAACATTGATTAATAAGGATTGCCCACAAAAATATTACAATCAAATAATGTGGCAGCTTTCCGTAACGAAACGTAGTTGGTGCGACTTCGTAAGCTATCAGCCTTCGTTTCCAGAGAATCTAAAGATGTTTGTTAAGCGAATTCATCGTGATGACGAGTATATCAAACGTCTTGAAGATGAAGTAAAAAAATTCTTAACTGAGGTTGAGGATACTGTTAAATTTTTAAAAGAAGGAGTGCATTAGTATGGCAGAGCAATATGATAACAATATGCGTTTTGCAATGTTTAAGAATAACAAAACAAAAGAAACGCAACCTGATTACACAGGAATTCTTACCATGAACAATAAGGAATTACGATTGTCTGGTTGGATTAGAAAAAGTAAAAATGGTGTTGACTATGTAAGTGGTCAAGTATCAGAGCAATCAAATAAACAGTCTGGAGAGTCAAATGAAAGCCCATTTGCAAAAATGGAAGATGACATACCATTCTAGATATTTAAAGGCTAATCCTGATAAAGTATTACGATACGTAGAATTAGAACGGTTGAGATATTTACCGCATGACGCTAAAGTATTTAATACAGAGGTGGAAGGTAAAGGATACCGAGTATTATTATCTAGGTATTTTGTTCAGCATAAGCCTGATGCTTACGCAAGAATAATGGGGAAGTTATGAGCTTCCCCTTTGTTCATTACTTATTCATTACATACATTGTAACTTCAAAGCCGAAACGCATTTCAGTAGCTGATGGTTTTGTCCACATAAGATTACTCCTTTCTTTTTAGATTTATATTATTTCTAATATAGGTGTAATTATACTATGTATGCTAATGTTTTTATATAGTTTTTGTATTAAATGGGAGTAGTGAAAATCATGAGATGTATAATTGCAATAGGAACTTATACCATGTTAATATTAGCTATGATTTTTTATGGATATTCATCATACACAAAAGATAATCATAACTATCATTGCAAAAAAGGTAGTTTATATAAATCAGCAACGCCTGACAGTTATGTTTTTATAGAAACCAATAGTAAATGTTTTGATACAAGAGATGAGAAGTTTACCTCTAGCATTAAGAAAGATAAATAATGAATTATGAAGAGACCTTTGAATACAGACGATTGTTCCATGCTATTTTATTTTTTGCCATTAGAGAAGCGGCAAGTATTCGTCAGCAAAAAGGTAAAGAGGTTGCAGCAAAAAGAAAAGCGTTAGAATGGTTGAATGGGGATAGTGATATGTTACAGGCTTGTCTTTATATTTCCAACACAACTAAAGAAAAAACATTAGAAAAAGTTGCAGAGATTGAAGCTCAAAGAAAACACAAAAGAAAGGAGAGAAACTCATGACAGACGTTATTAATCCAAACCATTATAAAGTCGGTGGTATAGAAACATTTGATGTAATCAAAGCAAAGCAAACTCAAGAAGAAACTATAGGATATTGCAAAGGTAATCAAACAAAATATTCTCATAGAAGAGGTTATAAAAATGTTACCAAGTCAGAACGATTAGCATGGGCAAGAAAGTGCAAAGAAGAATGTGGTAAACAAAGATGGTATTTAGATGAAGAAGAAAAAATCTATGATGAGATTATTGCGGAAGAAACTTCTAGTCTTGTTATGCCTGATGAGTGGGTAAACGACTCTTTGCATGACGAAGATTGATGAATATGAAATAAAAAAATTTTACTGCCACCTATGCGGTAAAGAAGCCATGTTTATGGATAAAGAAAAAAAATGGTGGTGTTATTTTAATTGGAAAGATTTTAAAGAACATCATGGCATTTGTAAAGAACAAAATAAAAGTAAATAATCCAAAGTGTTGTGTATGTAAAAAAGAAGCTAGGATATATTATTTAAAAAATTGGTGGTGTTCGAGTGAAACTTGTATGGGTGAATTTAATCTAAAAGGATATTGCAAGAATGACAAAGAAGAAAGAAGAACCAAAGAAGGAAATTAAAGTACATAACTTTAAATGGGAAGGGATGCCATACACAGTTACATTTATTCCTAATGAAAATGGATGGGATTTTCAGTTAATGTACGAACAAACATACAAGGTGATAACAAAAGGAAAAATATAATTGCTAGAGTTTATTCTCGTTATGTATTTAGAAACAGAGAAAGTTTACATAGGAACTTTTGAAAGTTGTAATCATGCAGAGCGTTATATAAAAGAGAATTTACCGCCAAGAAAAGTAGACTATGGCTGTTTACATAGGAACTTTATACACTTACCAAAAGACCTTAAAGAAAAATATATTTATTATAGGAATGATTTAATTGTAAATTTGGAGGGGAATAATGAGTAAAGGTTCAGGTCGTAGACCTTCAAAAGTATCAGATGATAAAGTTCAAGAAGCATGGGAACGTATCTTTAAAACAACAAAAAAATTAAGGGAAAAAGATGGCAAAGATGAGTCCGACACAGTTAAGCCTAAAGCATCTAAGAGAGAGTGGTTGGACAACACTAGCGATTGTTGAGTATTGGAATCCGTTTGCTAGGGTTCGTAAGGACTTATTTGGTTTTATAGATATACTAGCTATTAATGACGAAGGTGAGGTACTAGCGGTACAAACAACAAGCTATACAAACATTAACGCTAGATGTAAAAAGATTGCAGAGAACGACAATGTTGGCAGTGTCAGAAAAGCAAACTGGGCAATACAAGTGCATGGCTGGAGAAAGAAAGATAATAAATGGGAAATTAAAATCGTGGATGTCTCATAGGATAACAAATGCAGTTAAGTAGATTACTATGTATATTAGATGACTGGGCAAAATGGATGAAGTTTGATAATCATGGGCTAGGCTACCCAACAAAATCTTCATTTCTTTCTAGCGGTGGAGAGTCTAGTCATGACGCTTTTGAGCATATGATAGGTGAATCTGATAGACAAAATGTAAGAACAATAAACGCTATCATTAATAGTCTTGAGGATGACCAAAGAAAAGCAGTGTATGCTAGATATTTAAATGAAAAGAAACCTATGTATTATGAATTAAAATTAGAGTTAGCTATGGATAATATGTTGGCAATGGCAAGCAGGAGAATATACGCATGACAAACGGAATGAGAAGTGCAAATGCTAATCATGTAGACTTTGGATTTTTAATGGGGGTTATTAAAAGTAATTTAACATTTCAAGCCAGTGATATAGATATGGTAATGGAAAGAAAGAATAAATTCTTATTTGTTGAATGGAAAAGAGATGGACAAGAATTAAAAGATATGAAAGAAGGACAAAAGAGATTATTAAAAAGTTTGTCTAATTATGAAGAGATTAATACTGTATGGATTATAGAAGGATACTCTCTGCCTTCAGAACGACAAGTAGGCAGAATATATAAACTAAAAAAAGGCAAAATAATAGAATTAGGAAGAGGTGAATCTTGTTTATTAGAGAAGATAAACGCTTGGTATAATTACGCAGATAATTCTTAATCATCTGTTGAAGGGACATTGCAGTAAATAGAATCTACAATTAATTCTACATCAGAACCATCATCTAAATAAATAATCATAGTATCTTCGCCAAAAACAACGTCAACAGCTTCTATTGTTTTGCCTACAATATGTTCTGATATTTCGTTAATGTCCATTCTTACTTTCCTTAAATGCTGATATTTGAGTCTGAACTTTTGCTTCTTTCTGATTTGTTTCCTCTGCTCCACGAGCCACAGCTCTGGCATTGATAACGAGTATAAACGAATCTTGTGTTGCAAGCAGTTCCCCTTCTCTGTAAATGGTTGCTTCCGCATTTAGGGCAAACCCTAATGTCGGCATACATATTATGATTAGGATGATTATTAATCCAGCCTAACATTTTTTCATAAACTTTCTCTAGAATAACAACATCATTTTTATTGTATTTCTTCATGGTTGCCCATGCTTTTTTATCTCTAGCCATACACTTTAACCAAAGCTCATGACCTGTATGATGTGTTTTTTTGCCTACACCTAATTGCTGTGCAACGTAATCTAGTTTATTACTGGGAAACTTAAAGCGACTTCTTGCTGTTCTAAGCAAATCTATTTCTTTGTAAGGTGCTGGAGGATTTAACCCCAACAATAAGAATTCTTTATTTAAGGTAGGTATGTCAAACTTACTGCCATTGTAATGGATAACTGCATCACACTCATCTAAAAGTTTTTTAATCCCTTTAATCATGTTGCTATGTGAGCTTTCCATTATAGAATCAAACATAATTTGTTTCTTACCCAACCACTTTGCTGCCCAGCACATTACATAACTGGACTCCATTAGTTGATTTATACTAACATTTTGATTCCATAACCCCCATACATGGGCTGTATTTGGAGCTGTTTCTATATCAAGTAACAGTATCTGCATTACTTATTATATATTTTTACTCCACTGTTGTCAATACTTAACGCCTGTTTTCTAGGAGTTCTACCACTCTCTGCGAAAGATATATGAACCCATTGATTATACTCATTAATAATCTGGTCATAGCAAATATCACTATCAACAATGGCAGCGACAGCACTATCAATATTATGGTCGCCACTAGGTCTGAAGTCTGCAGCCAACCCTTTGACATGAGCAGATGTGGGTTTAGACTTGAGTATATTGTTAAGCTCAATGCAGCGATAACCACTACTAATATAGAGAGGTGTGCCGAGTAACTTTCTAACATCTTGTAATCCTTCCGCTAATATCATTATGTTATCC
>Ga0222715_10002801_pt1 | contig 15773 bp, 8 predicted proteins | sample C33_9DmetaG_FD_165056 | JGI IMG/M metagenome (GOLD analysis project Ga0222715, IMG submission 165056) | Estuarine water microbial communities from San Francisco Bay, California, United States - C33_9D | ecosystem: Environmental > Aquatic > Marine > Unclassified | place: USA: California...
GTTTATCCGACGCCTGTATCTTCTGTTGTTCGCTCCACGTTGTACCCGAACGCGTAAAAATGTAAGCAGAACCGGTGTCGGTACCACCTGTATCCTCTAAGTACGCCCCAACTATAGCTGTATTCCCGTCTGAGGAGATGGAAACGGAATAACCGAAATAGTCACTGGCCTCTGCATCGGATGCGAAGAGTTGGCCTTCTTGGCTCCATGTTGTACCCGAACGCGTAAAAATGTAAGCAGAACCGGCTCCGTTACCACCTGTATCCTCTAAGTACGCCCCAACTATAGCTGTATTCCCGTCTGAGGAGATGGAAACGGAATAACCGAAATAGTCGCTGACCTGTTTATCCGACGCCTGTATCTTCTGTTGTTCGCTCCACGTTGTACCCGAACGCGTAAAAATGTAAGCAGAACCGGTGTCGGTACCACCTGTATCCTCTAAGTACGCCCCAACTATAGCTGTATTCCCATCCCCGGAGATGGAAACGGAATAACCGAAATAGTCGGTGGCCTCTGCATCGGATGCGAAGAGTTGGCCTTCTTGGCTCCATGTTGTACCCGAACGCGTAAAAATGTAAGCAGAACCGGTGTCGGTACCACCTGTATCCTCTAAGTACGCCCCAACTATAGCTGTATTCCCGTCTGAGGAGATGGAAACGGAATAACCGAAATAGTCATTGGACTGTTTATCCGACGCCTGTATCTTCTGTTGTGGAAACCATTCGATCTGACGACTATGTATTTCTATATTGGAAGAATCACTTACATTTGAAAGACGTAATGATCCATCAAATATTTCTAAATCTTTTTGGGGATTAATTGTTCCAATTCCAACGTTACCCGCGGTGTAATAAACATTAGTACCTGAAAGTGACCATGGTGACGATCCACCACCACCACTTAGGGGTGTACCACTTTTATATATTGCTGTACCATGTACACTAGTGTTAACATCTAAAGTGTATCCAGGATTTGTTTTTCCAATTCCAACTCTTCCAGATACCGAATCTACGTGTAATGTAGTCGTATTTACTGTGAGATTTGAGCCGATATCAATATCACCACCAAATGATTGGATATTGTTTGTTGCCATCTCTTACCACTGATGTACAATTTTTTTGAACAGGTTTTCTTCTAAAAAATTGGTTTCGTATTTAGCCACAGTGATATGTACATCCAACATATGCTGCGGTCCATATAGCATTTGCCCTATCTGTACGAGTACCATTGATTGTTAGATAGTTTATATTATAAGGGGTTTCGGTGTTAATTGAATCTTCCCACTGGAGACGTCCATATTCATCAAGTACATTTATTCCATTTTCATCCTTCTTAATCACTTGTACAGGTGTGTTTTCTGGATTAAAGTCGCAGTCCATTGTTATTTTGGCAACTGTATAGTTTTTAAGATCGTCAGAATCTTGTTTTTGACCATAACCCATAATATTCGATGTTGTAATATAGTCACCGGCGATGAGAGGACCATTTGTATTTACCACCCATAGAGCTCCTTCACCGATGGAATTCACAACGACTCTATTGTCTCCAATTTCTTTTGATGATTCTATAATTATACCACCTATATCACTGGTTCTTACTGTTGTTTCAATGTCTTCGATTTCATGTACAACACCAAATACATTTTTATCATATGCAACATTTGAAAGAGATACAATAGGTATTGACTCATTTGACTTAATAGCACCTATACCAGTTGTAAGTATTCCATTTAAAGATACGTACTTATTACTATTTGCAGAAACTATTAAGCCTCGTTTCATATTTCCACGTGGAAAACATACATGTTGACCCGTAAATGACATGATATCACCTCTAACACTTACATAACTATCAAATCGTAGAGCACCTGTGTACGTACTTGTTTCGGTAACATAATGACTATATGTATATATATCACTTACACTATTTGATACATTTGAAAATCGTAATGTTCCGGTAACTTCTAGATCCTTTTGGGGACTATTTGTTCCAATTCCAACGTTACCCGCGGTGTAATAAATATTACTATCTGAAAGTGACCATAATGACGATCCACCACCACCACCTAGAAGTGTGCCATTTATATATGCCGACGCGGTGTTTAGAATACCATTAACATCTACAGTGTATCCAGGATTTGTTTTTCCAATTCCAACTCGTCCAGATATAGAATCTACATGTAATGTATTCGTATTTACTGTAAGATTTGATGCAACTGTAACTTTACCACGAAAGGTCTGTATATCAGTTGTGACCATCTATTAATACTACGGTATAATTTTTTTAGCGTAAAATATACTCTAAAAAAATTAGTGTTTTGATTTTATTAATTTAATATGTAAATGTCACCACAACTGATGATGTACCTTCTGTAATTGTAGATACTACGCCACTTGCAGACTGTGAAATATACTCGATAAAAATATTGTAAAAACTATCTGCACTCATATTAGATGTTGGTGCAAATGATACAGTCGTACTCGTAGTTGTAAGTGCAGAATTCCATGGATTTGTACTTGAACTACCAAATATAGCCTGAGGACCTAATGATATATTATTAACAGGTGAATCCCCGTCCCAATCACCACCACAACATTCTAAAGAAAGTACACTCACACTTTCACCCGTTCCCTCTACGAGATGTGCTACAATCTTAGCGTAAAAGACATGGTTACTAAATGTAATCGTGATTTTAGAGTCTGCAATTGACTGTCCAGACGGGAGTTGACCCGCAAAACTATATGTCTTTTTGGCAACCTGATCCGAGTTTATAATAGTACCACCGTGGACGTGAAGATTAGACGTTGGTGTATTTGTACCAATTCCAACGTTGCCACTTGTATAATATATGTTACTGGCGGACGTAGTCCAAACACCCTCTGAAATATTAGAAAGTAATCCCCCATCACCTATAAAGTAGTTTGCTTGTATGTTACCCGTAGCCACAATACCAGTAGTTGGATTTGTAAGTTGAATTGTATTGGAAGTTGAGTTACTAACAGTAATTACATCATTGAATGTCAAAGTACTAATTCTGTTTGAATTAGAAGCCAAATCCGTTTCTAGGACACCGATTCTACTTGCATTAGAGGTCAGGTTTGTTTCTAGAACGCCGATTCTACTTGCATTAGAAGCCAAATCCGTTTCTAGAACGCCGATTCTACTTGCATTAGAGGTCAGGTTTGTTTCTAGAACGCCGATTCTACTTGCATTAGAGGTCAGGTTTGTTTCTAGAACGCCGATTCTACTTGCATTAGAGGTCAGGTTTGTTTCTAGAACGCCGATTCTACTTGCATTAGAGGTCATGTTTGTTTCCAAGTTGCCAATTCTAACCACATTTGATATAAGATCACTTGCGAGAGCCACACCTGTAAGAGTTGTTCCATCCCCATAATAACTACCCGTCGCGACAGTTATGTTATTTTGTACAAGAAGATTGCCATCAACTTCAACTAACATTACGTGATCTGCGTCTGTAAAATTGTCTATATGATCATCTGTAAATGTACTTTGTGTGTATCCAATTGTAAACTTATGATCAACCGCATGATAAATAAGACCGACGTTTGCATACACACCACCATCTTGATGTTCGATCATAAAACCGGAATCGAGATTAGTCGCACTATTGTTTGATCCAACTCCAAATATTCTATCACCAATAAAAGTACTCGTCGAAGCAATAATAGTTGTATTACCACTGAGTGTAATATTACCCAAAAATTCAGCTTCACTTGCTGTAATTATATATTTACCCGTAGAATCAACTAATACTGGAGAACGTATGAGTGCACCATTGGTATCAATCATTGTTAAGTATTTATTGTTTGGATCGGAAAGACCAACAACTGAAATATTTGAACTAAATGTAGTATCATTTGTAAATGTCTTTGTGCCACCAATTGTTATAGTGCCATTTTCTAAAGTGCCAATTCTACTTGCGTTAGAACCCAAATCCGTTTCCAAATTGCCAATTCTAATTACATTAGCAGCCAAATTCGTTTCTAAATTACCAGTTCTATTTGCATTAGAGGACAAGTTTGTTTCCAAATTGCCAATTCTAATTACATTAGCAGCCAAATTCGTTTCTAAACTAATAATTCGGTTCACATTTGACGTAAAATTTGTCACATTTGATGATTGAATATTTTCTAGTGCCGAACCATCACCAAGAAAGAAAGCAGCCTCTATATTACCGGTAGCTACAATACCAACGGTTGGATTTGTAAGTATAATTGTATTGGAAGTTGTATTACCAGTGTCTGTCACAGCTTGTAAATTTGAAGTTCCCCCTCCTCCTCCACCAGACACGTTAGAAAGTAATCCTCCGTCACCAAGAAAGAACGCAGCCTCTATATTACCGGTAGCTACAATACCAACGGTTGGATTTGTAAGTATAATTGTATTGGAAGTTGTATTACCAGTGTCTGTCACAGCTTGTAAATTTGAAGTTCCCCCTCCTCCTCCACCAGACACGTTAGAAAGTAATCCTCCGTCACCAAGAAAGAACGCAGCCTCTATATTACCGGTAGCTACAATACCAACGGTTGGATTTGTAAGTATAATTGTATTGGAAGTTGTATTACTGACCCCAACTACGTCATTAAATGTCAAAGTACTAATTCTGTTTGAATTAGAAGCCAAATCCGTTTCCAAGTTTTCAATTCGAATCACGTGATCAGTTAGTCCTGTTTCCAACGTACCAATTCTAACCACATTGTCGGTCAGGTCTGTTTCTAGGACACTGATTCTACCAGCATTAGAAGACAAGTCTGTTTCCAACGTACCAATTCGAATCACATTAGAACCCAAATCCGTTTCCAACGTACCAATTCTAACCACATTGTCGGTCATGTCTGTTTCTAGGACACCGATTCTACCAGCGTTAGAAGACAAGTCTGTTTCCAACGTACCAATTCGAATCACATTAGCACCCAAATTACTTTCCAAGTTGCCAATTCTAATCACATTAGAACCCAAATCCGTTTCCAAGTTGCCAATTCGAATCACATTAGCACCCAAATCCGTTTCCAAATTATCAATTCTAATCACATTAGCAGCCAAATTACTTTCCAAGTTTTCAATTCGAATCACATTAGAACCCAAATCCGTTTCCAAGTTGCCAATTCGAATCACATTAGCAGCCAAATTACTTTCCAAGTTGCCAATTCTAATCACATTAGAACCCAAATCCGTTTCCAAATTATCAATTCGAATCACATTGTTGGTCAAGTTTGTTTCTAGGGTGCCAATTCTAACCACATTTGATACAAGATCACTTTCAAGAGCCACACCCGTAAGAGTTGTTCCATCTCCATAATAACTACCCGTCGCGACAGTTATGTTATTTTGAACTACGAGATTACCCAAGATATCCACTAGGAATATATTACTATCCGGGAGTACGTGTGTATCGGTTACTGTATTTTGTGTATATCCCATTGAGAATCTATCTTCATCTCCGTGATGAATAAGAGCTACGTTATGCCCGGGATGTTCCATAATGATACCGATATCATAGTCATGACTTGGATTGTTGTTTGCTAGACCTAAAATGCGATCTTCTATAATCACGTTATTTGAAGACACTATATAAGAATTACCACTTACAATTAAATTACCATTAATTTCGGTATCCGCGGAAATAATTATACTTCCATTATCTTTACGAATTGGTGAATCTACCAGATAGTTACCTACACTAACAAACGGTATATGAGTTTGTGTTAAACCAATTATAGATACATTACTTCCAACATTCACATTCCCAGTTGTTGTGAGACCTGTCACATTAATTGTATTTGACACTGTGTTCCCGGTATTAACAACCTGTGCAAGGGTTTGAAGTTTTGTGAGAAGATTGGTAGGTACGATCTTATTTAAAGAGTTTCCACCAGTTGGGCTATCTGTATATACATATGCTGGTGTGGCAGTAACAACATTTGCATTTGGGATAGCATTTACACGACCAACACCGGTTACCGATACAACACCTTGCGTCGCATGTGGTTTCACCACGAGACCTACATTTTGAATGAGGTTGGGAACTCCATTGTAGATGCCAATGGGTGTGACATTAGAAAGTGTACCAGGTACCGTGTTACTTACATAGACCGTTTCACCTTCTTTAAAGTTTGGTAAAGCTATAGCATCTGCACGACCAAACGTAACAACAAGACCCTGACCATCCTGACTTAAAGTCTGGTACAGAATACCAATTGCAGGCATTTTCTTGGGGTCGCGCGCATCCGCCTTATCAATGACGAAAGTATTATTACCAACTGCACCCGTTGCGTATACTACAGTACCTTTGTTTAACGCTACATTTGCCTTTGCGGACAAATATGTGTGATTTTGTTTTTGATTTCTCCAGATAGTACCATCATATACAAGCATATCTTCAGTTTCGAGTGTGGTTAATGTCACATTGTTCAACTGTTCAATATTTACCCCAACATTTGACGTAAGATCAGTTGTAAACGCTGTCGTCGGATTTGTAAATTGAATTGTATTAGATGTTGTATTACCAGTACTCGTAACTTGTTGGAGTGTTTGAAGTTTTGTGAGAAGATTAGCAGGTGCAATCTTGTGTAAAGTATTCGTGTCATCACTTCCGTCTGTATACACATAAGAAGGTGTATTCGTAATAACATTCGCATTTGGAATGGCATTTGTGCGACCGACACCAGTCACATTTATAATACCTTGTGTTGGATGTGATTTTACTATTATACCCACGTTTTGAATGAGGTTTGGTACACCATTGACTTCACCGTGTGGCACAACATTCGAGACACCACCCGGTATCGTGTTACTCACATAGACCGTTTGACCTTCTAAGAAACCATCGAGTACCATACCATCGGCACGACCAAATGTAACAATGAGACCTTCTTCATTTGTTAGTAAATTTTGATACACAACACCAATCGCGGGCATTTTTGTGGGATCACGAGCATCCGCCTTGTCTACATTAACTGTGTTATTACCCGTAGTCCCTGTCGCGTATACGACATCACCCTTATTTAATGAGACGCCATCTGCCTTTGCGTATAAAAATAAATGGTCTTGTCTTTGATTTGTCCAATTTGAACCGTCATACACAAGCATGTCTTCATTAGCCGGTGTTGTTATTGTCACATTTGACAATTGATCCAATTTAACTCCAACATTTGACGTAAGATCAGTTGTAAACGCTGTTGTTGGATTTGTAAATTGAATTGTATTAGATGTTGTATTACCGGTGTCTGTCACAGCTTGTAAATTTGAGGTTGATAATATGTTAGAAAGTAAGCCCCCATCACCGTGATAACGTACCGCGTATACATCTACATCCGCGAGAATATCACCAGCGACATGCAGTTTTTTGTCTGGTGTATTTGTTCCTATACCAACGTCACCATCCGTAACTAATGATGTAGTAATATTTGTAAGATATATTGTATTTGAGGTTGTATTTCCATAAGATGTTACTTGTTCAAGTGTTATATTTGAGAGGTTTCCGCCGTCACCTGTAACTATACCCGTAAACACTGGATTATTTATAGGTGCCTTTGTTAACATCTGACTTTCAAGAGTTCCAATTCTCACAACATTGGATGTAAGATCTGTCTCCAATACACCAACTCTTGATGCATTTGATGCCAAGTCAGTTTCTAAAATACCAATTCTTGATACATTTGAAGTCAAATCTATTTCCAATGTCCCAATACGCGCTGCATTCGACGCAAGATCTGTCTCCAGTGTACTAACTCTTGTGTTATTTGAGGCTAGATCGGTTTCTAGTGTCCCAATTCGAACCACATTTGAGGTAAGATCTGTCTCCAGTGTACTAACTCTTGTGTTATTTGAGGCTAGATCAGTTTCCAATGTTCCAATACGCACTACATTCGACGCAAGATCTGTCTCCAGTGTACTAACTCTTACGTTATTTGAGGCTAGATCGGTTTCTAGTGTCCCAATTCGAACCACATTTGAGGTAAGATCCGTCTCTAGCGTACTAACTCTTGTGTTATTTGAGGCTAGATCGGTTTCTAGTGTCCCAATTCGCGCTACATTCGACGCAAGATCTGTCTCTAACGTACTAACTCTTACGTTATTTGAGGCTAGGTCAGTTTCTAGTGTCCCAATTCGAACCACATTTGAGGTAAGATCCGTCTCTAGCGTAGCAATTCTTTCAACATTTGAAACTAAGTCTGTAGTGAGTGCAACTCCATCAAGTGTCGTACCATCACCAAAGAATGACACAGCTGTTACGTTTCCATAGACATGAACATTAACATTATTATCGCTATTTGGTGTTAAATAGTGTTCGTATGCACTAGAATTCGTATATCCAATAAAAAATTCATCTTGAGCTTCTCTGTATCCAATACCAACATTTGACACGGCTGTCGAACGTGTCATTACAAATCCCAAATCAAACCCAGTATTTGAATCGTAGTTATTTTTTCCAAGTTCAACTATAGAGTCACCTATAAGTAGGTTTTGTTGTGTAAGGAGTGTCATATCTCCAAATACTTCAACGTTTCCTACTACACGTAATGTACCCGACACATGAACATTACCATGAACATCTACAATATTTGACCCATTTTCATCAACAAAAAATTTAGAACCAACATCAAGTGTGTGTATTGGATTCGAATTTGATATACCAACTGGACCATAGGTTATAAAACTTGTGGTTGTATTTTGAAATTCTACGGTTTGTGATGTAACATTACCCACGGATACTACATCATCTAACGACTTTAGGGCACTTACACCGGAATCTACAATCTCCGTTTGTGTAGTATCATACACAAGTGTATTGGATGTAATACTTGTGTCGTAACGAACAGGTGATACAAAAAACCCACTTGTATTTGCATCTATCAACTCCGATGATGCATTAATAATAATGGAATTTATTGCCTGTTCATTTGGTGTGTATTTACCTACTCTAATCCTCTCCGATCTTTCAATAGTATTTAAATTTTTCACCATTTATATAAGAAGTCATTTTATTTTAGCAAAAATTGGACCACCCAGATTTTCTATATCCAACAAACGTGTCTTTTTCTGTATCATAAATGATAAGACCCGGTTCTGGATTTTTAATATTTTCTATTTGTTCCGTTGTCATACGAGGAAGTAATAATCCACGTGTTGTAGAATTTATAGAAAGTGCAGCGGATGTATTAGCAGTACTAGAACCAATTGTTACAGAACCATTTCCATCTATAGTCATACTGTCTTGAAGAGTTCCATTTGGTCTTTTCGTTTTAAAAATAAGACCACCTGGTCTACCCGAGCTTAATCCAGCATTCGCTTTTGTGTATGCATTTATTTGTGCAAGTTCATTAATTTTAATTGCATCAACTTCCCCTAATACAGAAGTTATATTTGGGTCATTATATATTGATATTCTTGATGATGGAGCACTTGTTCCTATACCAACATTTCCAAAAGTTGTTAAAGATGTACTTTTATTTTCGAGTGTTATACTACATTCTGTATTACTTCCGCATGATGTAATACTTTGAAGTGTATGTATTGGTGGTACGTAGTCTTCTAGTGTTTGTATACGACTATCAAGTTTCGGTGTACATTCTTTCAATACTATAATTTCACTTTCTGTGTTATGTATATTAGATATAAATGTCTCAATATACGCGATATTCTTTTTGGTATCTTGAATATTATTTTCCAAATTAGTTATGCCATTTTCAATATTCTTATTCCAAATATTTATACTTTTATTAATATTACTTTTTGTTAAATCCAACGATTTATTAAATACGTCATTTAAAATATCTATTTTGGAATTAATATCTATTACATTTTGTGTAAGATTTGGAACTATTGGAATTCTGGAAATGTCCTTTCGTAACTGTTGAATTTTTGGATTAATACTCTTTTCAATATCGCTTAATTTATCGAGTTCGGATTTCAATTTGGCAATATTTTGTTCTATATAGGTAAGATCAATTTTTTCTGGAATATTATCTTTTATTTCCTTTTCAATTGTTTTAAATTTTTCTTTTACGTAACATGAATATTTTTCCAATTCACCAATACGTGTATCTAATGGTTTTAGACATGGTATATTATTTTCAACTGCTTGTATTTTGAGCTCTAATGGATCTAATGTAGGAATAATAGACTCAACGCGTTTTATTTCATTTTCTATTCTTTCAATATTTGGTAAAATCTGTTTGATTTCGTATATCTGTTTTGTATTTGTATCTACATCTTCTTTGAGAGCTATACCTTCAAGTTTTCTTCCATCACCTATAAATGATGGCGCGATAATACTCGATTGAGAATAAATAGTTTTTTTAACTCTGAGAGTACCATCCATGTAAACATTTAAAAGGTCGAGTGACGTGGTTTTCAAATCTTTTAATTGATGTATCGATATATTTGAGAGGAGACTTCCATCGGCACGTAGATCTTTAATGATTGTCAAATTTTCAAATGTATCACCAACTTTAAAGTCAAATTGTACATTTGAAAGAAGTCCTGCATCACCCTCAAATATTTTAGCTTTTATGATACCATCTACGGCAAGATTTTTGTTTATTGCGAGATGATTATTTTTTTCGGAGAATTTGATGTCCACGTTACCACCACCACGGTGCATCACAATACCAACATCCTGCGAATGTATTGGTTTTCCTTTTGCTATTTCAAAAATGGGATTATCAACATAGTAATTATGAACCACATTTGAATTCACAACATCGAGGTTTTCTACTTCTAATGAAGAGATCTTCAGTTTTTGACCGCCGATGTCGACAATTTCTTTCGTAATGGAATTATACGCTAATAAATTTGAAGCTTCTGTACACCGTATAGGTGATACATAAAATCCACTATGTTCAATGTTGTCAATTTTTATATTTGATGCATTCAATACTATTGAATTGTGTGGTTGATCACACTCGGTGAGACGTCCAAGGCGCACTTTATCTGTGGGTTGGGTAACACCTGTCGATTTCACCATTTTATATAATCCCTGATTTTAATTTGCGTATAGTAAACCCGCCATACCATTTTCAATCTTAAGTATATTATAGTTTACTGCATAAATAGTGTCATTTAATATTTCACTTTCACTATGTATTTTGGCATTCTCTACACGACTGAAGTTAAGAGAACCAGTTGGTTGTTGCATACTCGTTGTTAAACAAAAAGCGTGCATGAATACGTCTGGTGATGTTACGTAGTTTGTATGATAATAATGAGACACATCAATGAAATGTGGTCTGGCCCATCTATACGTAGTAAGATCTACACCATTTATACTTAGTTTGATTCTATTTGTAATGGATGTGAGTGGACTACTACCACTATTGTTTGAACTTGCAATAAATTTTACCGGGTGATTAAAGTTAAGAGATTGTGTGTGATCACCTGAACCAATGTTCTTTTGAACTTGGTAAATCAACATATCATGACTTCTTGAAGCAATATTACCACGTTCCTCATTATCAAGATAATAATAATTCGAATGACATTCCCATGAATAATTACCGGCAGTAGAACCCCATCTAATTCTTAATTCAACATCGTGATATTGAAGTGCGACAAGTGGAATTGCAAGTTGTGGACCTTCACAAAAGAAGAATCGTAATGGATAAAAGAATGAACTAGTGTTACTACCCCCTGGGTGTGGTCCATTTGAACTCTTTGTTAGATTTGATGCAAACATATCAACAGCTATATTTTCACAAAAAACTACATCCTGTTCATCAATGACCTGACCACCTATAATAAGTTGTACACTTTCTATTAAATTTGCCCAGTTTGTGGTATCCAAAGCGGTGCTACCATTATCAATTGTAAAGTATGTATATCCTAATAGGTCACCACTTCGTTCGAATCTAATTGTCGAGAGAGAGTTACTTTTCACAGCCCCATGTATAGTTTGTTTTTCAATGGATTGCGAAAAATTTGAATGTCTCTTAAACGTTGAATTAAAAAATGATATCTCTGGATTTCCAACAATGTATTCATCCTGAGCACCAATACATACTAATTGCACAATACCTGAAGACATTGTATACTACTTTACTATAAGAAAATTACAAGTTTGGTTTTCTACACACGAAACGAAGAACTAAAAAGTTGTTGGAAGATACATCAGGATTTTTAATTGTATTTCCATTTTGGTCACGAATGGTAACCTTAAATCTATCTATACGACGTATTGGATCAATATATTGAGTAGCGACTGGATATTCATCTTTGAAAACAGTTAGAGAGTCACCTTCCGTATGTGTGCTATTATTAGTTACAATACTTGCAAATGCATTTCGCAGAACAGTCATAGATGCCTGTCCACCAAGAATATTTGAAGCACGGTCATTGAAGTTTGAATCCAGTTCATCGATAGAAATGTAGCAATGTTCAGTAATCACATTCGAATGAATATGCGCCGCCAAAAGTCTAGCCTGAACGACATTACGAAGTGGTTGTTCAAGATAACAAGTGAAAGTATTAGCACTGGATTGTCCAATAGAATCTATAGTAATTGTGTGATATTCATAGTTGAGATCTGGGATAGTCTCAGTTGGTGAAGTGATCAACGCCATTTATATTAGCTTAGAATAAAGATCCACCGATACCTTCCTCGATGCCATAACTCGCTTGTTCATCCACAAGTTGTTGAACATTACAGATACCACCTGGAGTCAAGCTCAAGGTGTAAGGACTACCTTCCTTTGTGTGTCCAGGGGCACACTCTAACTTGTGCTCGAGATCAAAGATTGACTTTTCATTTTTGACTTGAATAGTGATTGGTCTGGGTTCATAATTACTTCGGATTGAAGTAAGTACGATAATGATCGCCATAAGAACAAGAATGGATGTGATGGCGTTACGATTTGCTCGATTGAACTGGAACATTTTATATTATATATATATATTTTTCTAAAGTGCGTTAAAGGTAATTTAATAGTTTCCTTATAGAGAGTAGATGGACGAAGAAATAATCATTGATCGAGGTGGCACAAGTGTTATGAAATTGGATGCTGATGAACAGGCCCTGATGGATGAAATTGAAATTTCAACTTCTCGTCCCCAGCCTGTACGTCGACCAGTCGACCCAAAACGATTCAGACCTCAACCTCAGCAACACCAAGAAGCTATGGATGCATTTGTGAATCCACATAAACAAACAGCCCCAATCCAATCACAACCAGATGAGGAAGTGGATTATGGCGACGACGAACCCATGTTTTTTGACGACGAACCCATGGGCGGAGATGATAATGAAGAAAAACCAACCAAGGGGTACACGTCAATTGACGAAGAAAAAACTGATTTGCTCAATAAGCTGTCTCGCCTTGAAAAGAAAGGTTTCAATGTGAATAAACGTCTCAATGCCTATTCAAATATTGAAGAATTGAGATCGGAAGTAAAACGTATCACTTATAGTATCGACGTGGAACAATCTGTACGATTTTCCAGGCGTATGTTGATCGCCTGTGTAACGGGTCTTGAATTTCTAAATAAAAAATATAATCCATTTGAAGTTCAGCTTGAAGGGTGGTCAGAATCTGTAATGGAGAATGTTGATGATTACGATGGTGTATTTGAAGAGTTATATGTTAAATATAGATCAAAGGTTACTATTGCACCAGAAATCAAACTTATCATGATGTTGGGTGGATCTGCAATGATGTTTCACTTGACAAATAGTATGTTCAAGACTGCACTACCAAATATGAATGATGTTATTAAACAAAATCCAGATCTTGTAAAAAATATGATGGCTGCCGTTCAGAATACAACACGTTCACCAGATCAATCCGCAGTCAATGCACCGGTTGGTGGTACCGGAGATTATGAGATGCGAGGACCAGGTGTTGATATCTCCAGTTTAATGGGTGGTATTATGATGCCACCACCACCACCAATGAACACTTCAATGACCAGTGCAACAAGACAACCTACAATCGAAGATGAAGATGATGACGTTTCCGACATTGTTTCAATATCAGGTGATTCTACAGGGGGTGAAGTAAAGGAAGTAAATGTTTCTGGTTCGAAGACAAAACGAACCCGAAAAAAGAAGAAGACTGAAATTAATCTCTAAGTAAAGTATAATAATGATAGGTTATTGTTCCCTAGAGGATTTAGAACCTCCTACACGGCGACAGGAGATCACTGTCGTAGAAAAACCCGAAACCAAGATGGGTATGGAAGAAACAGAATGTAATTATGCCGTAATGGCATTTATCGTGGGTGTTCTTATTTTGGCATTTGCTGATTCTATTGAAAAATAAATATTATCTTTTTTACCACATTTGATTTATGAAACGTGGTAAAAAGGTTTTTTAGTTACCGAATAAAATTTCTACCAGACCATTCTGGTACTCTAAAAAGTGAAGTACCACCATCTCATACACCTGTAGATACCAGATGGATAAGAGATTTGGGTATTTTTTAACTTTATCCACCTTCCAAAACTTTTATACGAGTTTCAAGTTCTTGAATTGATCTTATCAAGTAAGGTATAAGCTGGTGATAACTTACAGACGACGGGTTGGGTCCCCATGCACTATAGTCTGGATCATCTTGAAGGTCGTCAGAAGCTGCTATAGGCTTTTCCTCTGTTGGTTCAGCTCCCTCTGCAAGGATAACCACATGCCTTAGTTCGGGTGTATCGTACCATATATCTTGAGCCATAAGACCCGATTCGTGACCAATGATGTTCGAACTTTCTATGAAGTCCAACTTGTCATAATTTTGTGGTTTGAGTTTGAGAAGGGTATCCGTGGCATTCTCAATGAGGACCTCGTTGACTTTGACACGATCGTCGGAACTAACTGTGTGTATTTCACCCGAGGTTGAGTTCCAATAGAGAGCTGAAGAGGCTGTATTGCTTCCAATGGGTTTTACAAAAAAGGCGTCGGTTTTAGATGAATTAAGTTCGTATACTTGTGCGTTTATTATAATAGATCTGGGTGCCATACTTGTCTCCCCTGCGCGGTAGCCTATAGCTACGGCGTTCTCCCCTTGATTAGAGTATCCCGCGCCCCGACCTATAGCTACGGTGTTCGCCCCTTGATTAGAGTTTCCCGCATTCGAACCAATAGCTACAGATCGAGATCCTTGGTCAAAGCGCCCAGAGTCATGACCCACAGCCACGGATTGAGTTCCCTGTGTTGTCTGACCAGATTGATAGCCCATGGCCACAGATTGCGATCCTTGGGTGGTTCTACCTGCGGAGTAGCCCATAGCCACAGATTCAGACCCTTGATAGGATCGACCCGCTCTCGAACCAATAGCTACACAGAAAGCGCGTTGAGACGTTTTACCACAATGATAGCCCAAGGCCACGGATTCAGACCCTTGGGATGACTGACCCGCTTCGTAGCCCACGGCCACCGATTGTGAATCTTGTGTTTGTTCACCTGCAGTGTAGCCTATAGCCACGGATGCGGTACTTTGGTACGATTGTCCCGCATTCGAACCAATAGCTACACAGAGGTGGTCTTGAGACAATTTACCTGCATTGTAGCCCACGGCCACCGATTGTGCTTTTTGATAGGATTGACCCGCTCGGTAGCCAATGGCCACAGATTGAAATCCTTGGGATGTCTGTCCAGATTGATAGCCAATGGCCACAGATTGAAATCCTTGGGATGTCTGTCCAGATTGATAGCCCACGGCCACCGATTGTGATCCTTGTTCTTGTTCACCTGCGTTGTCCCCCACAGCCACGGATTGGGTCGCTTGGTACGATTGTCCCGCATTCGAACCAATAGCTACACAGAAAG
>Ga0222715_10002802_pt1 | contig 15772 bp, 17 predicted proteins | sample C33_9DmetaG_FD_165056 | JGI IMG/M metagenome (GOLD analysis project Ga0222715, IMG submission 165056) | Estuarine water microbial communities from San Francisco Bay, California, United States - C33_9D | ecosystem: Environmental > Aquatic > Marine > Unclassified | place: USA: California...
TGAGGGCTAGACACCCCTACTTCGGTGATGATCCCACCCCCAGGTTCGGTGATGATCCGACGAAAAATCATTCAGGTCAGTTAAACAGAAGAGAACAGATACAATTACAAGAGGACAAGATGCCGACCACCAGAAACTTGCTTGTTGAGCTAAAAGAAGCGTATAAGGCGAACGACGACGAGGGGTGCTGGTGTAGAGTATTTAATCCAAAGACGAAGAGTATGGACATCATGAAACTTGTCGATATTCACCAAGATGGATATTTCTTGTTTGTAGCGCATGGACAATACTATAAGAAGATGGGATTGGGTGGAACGATGTGCTCTGTGATGATCAGAGAGGACGAGATTGAACTTGAATGGACGCGATGTGGAACAAACTTGGTTGGCTCACACATTTCCGATCTTGACGAAGATTGGTTTTTAATGTAGTCTATTATAAATGGGTAGGATTATCCAGGGAGATTCGGCAGAAGTCATGAAGACATTTGAGTCTAATTCTATTGACCTCACGATCACTTCCCCACCCTACGACAATGTGCGCCTCTTCAAGGGACACAAGTGGGATTGTGAAGCGATTATAAAGGAACTATTCAGGATCACCAAGGAAGGTGGTGTCGTTGTTTGGGTGGTGGCTGATGAGTACATAAAGGGTGGTAGGTCAGGTTCATCGTTCCGTCAGGCGATTATGTTCCAGGACGCTGGGTTCAAGATCCATGATACGATGATTTACCAAAAAGCCGGCGTGGCTTATCCAGCAGGGTGTAAATCCACTCGCTACACGCAGATCTACGAGTTCATGTTTGTGTTTTGTAAGGGAAAGATTAAGACCCATAATTTAATTAGGGACAAGGTCAATCGGTCATATAACCCCAATGCGAAACCAAGGAAGAAGATCACCAAAAACAAACATGGCGAAACCATCATTCAGCCACTCGGGAATGTTGTAAATCAAACTGGATACAGGAATAACATTTGGACTTACTCAACGGGCCGAGGACATACTTCGAAGAACTCCGTTGTATTCAAACACCCCTCTGTATTCCCTGAACAACTTGCCGAAGACCACATTATCACGTGGTCTAACGAGGGTGATGTCGTGCTTGACTGCTTCGCTGGATCTGGAACAACGTTGAAGATGGCTAAGAAAAACAACCGCGAATACATAGGCATTGAGATTGACGAAGAATACTGCGAAATCATAAACCAAAATATTCAGGAGGTTCATACTTGAAACCTTCTTCCTTAAAGCGATTAGAGAGTTCAGTATCGTCCCACTCCTTCAACGGATTGGCGTCCCTGAATAATTCCATCGCATAGTCGTTCAAAATCTTTAATTGTTTCTCACCACGAACCACCCTGGTTTCTCGTGGTAAGAGATACTCGTAAAACTTATCCTCATAGTCATCGAGGTTGGTTTGAAGTTCGATTGAGTTCCCTTGGAGGATAAAACGATCGCATGTAGAATGCTGATAGGGGCTGTGGAGATACTCACCGAACTTCCTCACGAGTTCGTGCCTGGCTCTGTTCCTTAGCCTTTCATTTTTGTGCTCCACGTAGCATAGCCGACCCAGGGTGCCGAACGCCACGGGAGGATTGCCGTTTAGGAAGGACACCTTCCAACGACGGGCAGTCATACCACCCTGTTGCTCCAACGTCACTAAACCCATCTTGGAGCGCATAGGAAACATCTCTTTTGTAGTTAGTTACGAAATAAATTGGTCAAGCCCGTGGGCGTCCCAGTTCGTCCATTTCGAAGGCGTTTCGTGGTGCTGTGCTTGATAGTAGTAACTCGCCACACTTAACGGGTCGTTTCGGTTGTGGAACACATGGGTGTTTTTATTCGTTTCATCATCTAAACACTCACCTTCGAAACCTGCTTCACACTTTACCATTCTCCCTGTTTCCTTTAACAACTGCGCGGGACTTGATCCCATGTTAAAATTGTAACTGGGTCGCTTGTGAGTACGTCCTGCGAAGTATCCAATTGAAGCGGCAAGTGAGTGACCGGTATAGGTGACCTCTCGACCCGTTTGTCTTTCAACACGCTTCCCGATACGGACTGCGGTCTTGACCCTTGGTGATTGATCCCCTTGCCCGAGGATAATCCGCAAGTCTTCTTGGAGGTCAGCGACATGCGTGGGTTTAGTTCCTCGGTTTGCGACCACTGCCCTGTTTCCATCGTCTTGATAGTAGATCGCGTGATAGGTGGTACTCTGCTCTGGAACATACGTCCAACCTTGAACACCCTTTCGCCTCCTCAATGGGAGATACGAGTCGGCACTCAGTTGAGCCATCAGGCTCATATCCTTGGGTAGTTTGCTCTTAGCCATTAAAGTAGCGAGGATAATTTGCTCAACCGCAATGATATGTACACCCGACGAATGCGCCGACAGTTCCATCTTCGAACACCCTCGTCAGGTAGGCTGGTTCAGTTGAACCATTTGGGTCATCGACGAACTGGATTTGATTATACTCGTCCAAAATGTTATTTCCTTCTGCGTCCTTCAATATAACCTGAACGGGCCGCATCGGTGGGTTGAAATCACAATCCATCGTGATCTTGGCGACCGTGTAGTTGTGAAGTATGTCATCGTCCTGTTTCATCCCGTATCCCGCCACATTCGAGGTGGTGATGTAGTCCCCCGATTCAAGATTGCCGTTGGTATTCACAATCCAAATAGCGCCCTCGCCCACGGAGTTTATGTATACCCGAGTATCGCCACTTTCCTTAGTGAATATTGACCCGAAATTACCGTGCTTGTCCACTCTGGTATCAGGGTCCTCTGCGCTTGATATAACACCAAAGCACTTCTTATCGAATGCGTTACTCGATAGGGACACAACGGGAAGACTCTCGTTGGTGGTGATGGCTGGTAGTCCCTTGGCTATTCCACCCGTCATGCGTATATACTCGTTCGTATCGGCGACGACTATCATTCCTTCAAAAGTTTCCGTTTCCTCATAAGGGACGCCATTCACAAACGTTCGGTGCTGACCCGTGAAGTTCATACGGACATTATTCGCATTATCTTGAATGTATGCCGATGTGTTCTCGACTCCGTTCCTCTTAACCGTGAAATACAGATCGTTGTCGGTGGTCGTTTGTGCTTGGTTTTGTGCCCCGATCCACCATCCCCAGTTCGAGGACGACGCTCCGTTGTAAGTGTTGGTGATGAACAAGTTCTTCCTCGAAAGACCACCTGTCGTAGCACCAGCATCATCTCCGCCAGTCCCGATCATCAAATACGAGTTCAACTTGGTCGACACAAAGCTACGAAACTCCGCTGAATTAAGCTCCGCTTTGGAGGCGTTCGCAATTGTGAAGTAGATAGTCCTCGACGACGAAGCGTTTAAAAATGTTCTTCCATTACTCGCTTGAAGAAGCGCATGGTTTCCAGCACTAACCCTGTCTATATGACTGAACCACGCAAAGTCAGAATAGATGGATGATCCGCCGATCGCTGAACGCCCTAAGTAGGAAATCGTGTCGGTATTGTATCGAACCGACATGCGTCCGTTCGTCATATCCACATTTCCGCTTGTTCCATCAATTTGAAACGAGTAGTTGCTTATTGTTCCCTCATTACCAGTGCCGCCAGTATAATCACCTGCCCCGAACTTATTATTTGGAACGGATGTGATGTCTTGACCCACCCACAGACGAGCCGCCTGTCCCGATGACCTTACAGAGAATATTGAACCACCCGTATTACTTGGATTATCGCTTGTTCTAAGCGTCAAACCAGAGCCATCGGCATTATCATTCGAGTTGTTTTCAAAATACACAGAGCCCCTTCCAACATTCATCGTGATAAGCCCATTAGTGTTAATCTGAAACCTTGTAATTCCTGATAGACGATCATTTATCTTGAAGTTGAACGAATCACTCGCATCACTAAAAATACTAAAACCCGAGGCACCGTTCATGGCGAGGTCGAGTATCGCGTCAGTCTGGATTGCTCCTAACGCCTGACCGCTCAATATCAACTGATTTCCAGTAATCTTAGAAGCGTCGAGATTGGGTATGCGATTCACATTGAAAGTTCCAGATGTTATCTTAGAGGCGTCCAAGTTCGGGATGCGATCCACATCAAGAGTTCCAGATGTTATTCGATTTGCTGGTAGATTTGGTATGACGCTCGCTGGGAACTGATACCCGTCCAGATACCCTGCGTTATGCGTATCTATTAGGTAGGCTATACTTTGGTCATCATGATCCTTATAGAAGAAGGCTGGACGATCTGCCTGTGTTCCTATATTTCTATCGAAACCAAGATTCACATAGTTGTTGTCAGTAGGAGGTAGATCATCAGTTTCCATGTTCGTCAGTCGCAGGAAGTCAAATTGAGCGTTAGTCTTATTTGCGATTGTAGTGGTTCCGCCAGCATAGGAGATGTCTTGTGTCTTCGTTTCAAGTGCGTCTATGTCCGTGGAAGCTTGTTGAAGTTCAGCGTTAGTAATGGTTGCCGCCGTGAGTGTTCCGTCTACTGTAAGGTCGTTCCCGACATACACGTTATTGGTAATACTTGTAATCGTATTCAGATCATCGTAAGTGATTTCGGTGGTCTTTGCTTGAAGCACACCCACACTATCTTCGACATAAGTGAACTCACTATTCAAGATTGAACCTGAAATAGATAAATCGCCAGAAATCGTTGAAATAGTTCCGACTCGGTCAAGTCCGGTGGTTCTTGTTTCTAATATCCCCACACTTGAACTTAGCGTTGAAATAGCATCTTCATTCACGGCGACCCTTCCTGAAACAGGTGCGTCCAGATCGAACAGCCTTTCATTTTGGACTACTTGCTCGGCGACGATACTGGCTATGCTTGTGATTGAAAGGGGATCACCGATCGCTGTATTGATCGCCCCCGCCATCGACGCCAATGCGTATGTCGAAGATATGAGATCGAAAAAGTTTCTGTTTTGGTAGTCTAATTCGAGCCCCAAACTATCTGTTGGATATGTCGAACCACCAATAGGCGCTTTCGCTCCGGTGTTATAGAAGGTCTTGTCGGCGCCGAGTTCCTTCACGGCGACATCTTCGTTTGGGATCGTGCCGTTAAGATCTGTGTACGATAGATTGTCCAACCTACCACTCAGTCCCGACACGGAACCACTTAGGGCGGTTATGGAAGTATCATGAGCGGAAACTGACCCTTGAAGTCCCGTGATGTCCGTTTGATGTGCGGACACTGACCCTTGAAGCGCCGTGATGTCCGTTCTATTAGTTGAAACCGAACCGCTCAGTGTGTTAATGGAGTTTTGATGAGATGTTAAACTAAGAGCGTGGGAACTCAGTGAGGCTTGGTGGGAGGACAAGGACCCATTTATGGTTGAGATACTCCCGTTGATGTTCGTGATGCTCAATACATTACTCGCCAAGTCGGAAGCTACCTGCGTGATTGACCCTTGGTTCGCTGTGATCGAAGCGACATTGCTCGTAAGGTCTGTTCTCAAACTGCTGATAGAGTTCGCATTATCACCTATTAGCCCAAGGTTGGTGCTAAGAGAATTATAAACAGGGGTAAGATCTGCGTCGGTGGTGGTGATTGAAAGGCTATCTTGCTCTAAATCAACACGACGATTTGTTGGTACGTTGATTGAGGTTTGGCTCATTCCTCCTCTTTACTATTACTCGCGGAGAATCTTTCTCTCGTTGAGTTTGGGTGACTCTTCATGTATTCGTATCCTGCTACATCGGTGATGTCCAGGTAAAAGTCAATAGTAAAACCTAAGCCTTGTAAATCCAGGGTTGTATGATTATCGTCGCACAGGATAATCTCAAAGTTCTTAATTGCTGTTTGAAAGATCGGTGTGGTCGTATCACTTGCGTTCTGCCACGTCTGTATCTCACCCATTCCACGGTCCAACGGTATCGAAGCGAATACGCCGGATCTGCCTTTGGTAAAGGAGTCCATGTTCGCACACGACCATTGTGGGATTCTGACATAGATGTTCTTGGTGCGATACAACTTAACAGGTTGGTCGCTGGTGTGAACGAGGGCAGCCGCGGAGTAGGTGCTGAACCCCAATATTTTACTTGCTGGTATGTCCGTGGCGACGGAGAACGTAAAGGTATATTTTAGGGTTCTAGGGCTATAAGTGTACGAAACCATATTTCCAACATTCGCCAATAAATAGTCGCCCAGCTCCGTAGCCGAATAATTCCCATCTGGAACGGTGACGCCGATGAGAGTTTCATCTTTGATGTTGTAATAGGACAAGGGAATAGATGCGCTTACCACCTGGACTGCGATTCTGTAATGATTAGGTTCGACCACGATCGCATCAGGAAGACTCACTTCATAGTGGTTAGTCGGCGTTTTCGAAAGTTGATTGCTGTTTAGATACAACATTCGACTGGGAAACGTTACTTGATTCCGCATGTTGTTCTCTTTCTTTAAGTAGCCGAGATTTTAACTTGTCCGTACTCTCCCTATTAGGGACAAACCTTTTCCAATCATCTGGTTCAAAAATACCATTGCGTTCATGGTAGAGTTTTTCAACCTGACCCAAGCAGGATAGATCCATTTCGCCTTTCAATAATCAACGAAAAAAATCTCGTCAAATTGTAATGGATGCGATCACAGAGCCTCACGTCGATATTGAAAACTCCCAGGACGAAGAGGTTGAGGAACAGAAAGTCCAAGTTAGAGATGGTAGGGGGCGATCTCCTGCCTCCCTGGCGAACCTGAAACCTCGATCCAAGAAAGGGCCTGATGAACCGAAGGTGAAATATTCGACCATGAAGAAAACACAGGATACCAACATCTATGACTTCGCCACGCCTCCCGAAGAACCTAAGGCGAAGAAGGTCGCACCGGCGAAGCCCAAGAAGCGTCGCACTAGGGTGGTTGTGGTCCAGGATTCCAGTGATGACGAAAGCGAAGATGAGATTCAGGTTGTCGTGGCGAAGAAACCCCAAAAGAAGACGCCTCGTCCTGCGACGCCCAAGCGCCCTGTGGCTGAACCCGTGGAGAGTGATGACGACGAACTGGAACGGAAACCACCAAAGCCTATTCTCAAAGCGCCTCCAAAGCCAATGATAAACTTCTTTTGATATAGTAGTATGAAGTTCGAAGAGATCTCGAATAACAAGGTCAAGATAGTTCCGCCTAAGATGAAATGCGACAAGCCATTTGACCCTCCGCCGGACATCGAGGCTTTACCCTGTTCTTCGCACTTCTTCGGGATTATCGCCCCACCTGGGAGTGGTAAGACCAGTCTGATGACCAATCTGATTACCCGCAAGGACATGTACCGAAAGCGATTCCATAATATCTGGTGCTTCACTCCGCCCAACTCGCGTGCCTCGCTTCCTGGACTCTACAAGAAGTTGGACTCGGCGAAGATCTACGACCAGTTGGACGCCTCCAACATATCTATCGTGATAGACCGCCTTAAAGAGGAGTCCAGCGAAGGACGCCGAAGTCTGATAATTCTCGACGATCAAATGGTCTTCTTGAAGGACAAAGAGGTCGCCAAGGGCTTGAACTTTATAACAGCAAATCGCCGACATTTAGCGTGTTCACTCTGGGTTCTCAGTCAGAGCCTAAAAAGTATACAGGCGACCACAAGAAAACAGATGAGCCACATGTTCTATTTCCGTCCCCGTTCGCGCATGGAGATGTCCGCCGTGGCTGAGGAGGTTCTCTTCCTCGATAAGAAGCAAACTGCCGACCTATTTGACTTTGTGTTCGATGAAGGGGATAAGCACGCGTTCCTATTGGTCGATATGAATAACGGGAAACTATTCAAGGGTTTCAATGAAATTATTATTGTGGAGTAACATTAACATGGCTCGCACCTCCCTCTCCCAGAGAGTCATCGTAAATATCAACATGATGGATATTCGACGTAAGATGCGAAAGCCACGCAAAAGGCAATCGCAGATCACTCTCACGAGGCAGTCTGGACTCCGTATGATCCCCTCGATGTATCCAGTTTACATTAACCCATCGGTTTCCCAGAACCCCGTGGCTTCGTACGCTGGTACGCATCAGGTAGATACGGACATTCGCATGAAGTCCTCGCAGATCGAACACCCTGGTCTAACCACCCGTCAGCCCGTAGCACCCGATCCCGAAATGGTTACTCCCGCGATGGCTGCTGCGTCGCACATCCAGCACCAGACCCCCGCTCCTCCTTCACCGCGCCGAAAGGTCACCAACCCCCTAACGGGTCAACAGGTCGTTGTGGGATCTCACGCCTATCGCAACACCTTCAATACTGGATATTACGATGAGAACCTTGTCGTACTGCCCGGTAAGGAAGAGTTGGCGAGTAATTGGGTTAGAAAGCACCGAAGGAGTAACCGATAAAAAATCAAGTGTATATCTATAATGAGTTCGACTCGTCTGGTTCTTCGTGGTACTTCTGGAACTTTCAACCTCGACGGAGGCTCTATGCTTCCCAAGGGCAAGTTTGTCGTCAAGCCGATCTTCGGTTCGGTGGATCTTACCACGTCGGCGAATATTGGGTATGTTCAGATCCGCTCTTCCATCAGTGCTGGCGAGCAGGTCGATTCAGCACAGGACGGACGACTTTCAATCTTCCTCGCCCCTCGCTTCCACGGTGGTGGTGCGACGACAGACCACTATATCATGGAACATCAGCAGGGAGATGTGGTCGCTACTTCCATAGATACATTTCTAACCTTGGAGTTCCTCAATCCATCAGGGACCGCCGTAGCCATCGACAATTTTGTTCTCGTGCTTGACCTTGTCCCGTTGATGTAATTTTATTTTCAGGACTGTTATTACTATGAGTGTATCTCTCCCGAAATCCATGATGTACGGATCTCTTCCCGTCGCGCCTCCCAGCACCACGCGGACTCTAAGTTTAGAACCCACAAGTGGATCACAAAACTATAATGGTGGAGGTTCTCGTGTAATCTTCACACTGCCAGGTGGCATGCGAAACTCCTTTATTCGTCCAGGATCTATGCGCCTCCAATTCAAGGTGGCTAATACCTTTGACGCCAACGGAGCATGGGACAATTCCGCTGGGTGTGTTGCCGCTATTCGCAATGCCGACCTGTACGTCGGGGGAAATCTCGTTTCATCTATTCAGGGCTACAACGCTCACGCGCAGTCAGTCGTGGATACTCACTACTCTCTTGAAGAGAACAAGGCAGGTAATATGCTTTCGGGTGCGACCGCCACGCGTCAGCCCAGCGCCACCCTGACGGCTGGTTCAAGCGGTCAGTTCTTCGAAACCCAGTTGTACGATCCCGTCTTCGGAATGACCCAGCGTCTAGCATATCCCATGAGCGCCCAGAACACCAAGATGGAGTTCGAACTGGAAGCCGATGCCCAGGCAGTCTTCGGGGCATCTATCACAACAGGGTCGTGCGTATATAGCCAGTTTAAGCTTCGGTTTGAGGTGGTTACGCTCGAAGAGTCGGTCGCCTCGATGCTCGCACAGGCCCATGCGGGCTCGTATGTTCTGCCCCTCGATTGGATTCGTACCCATACGCAGATCCTCGCATCTCCCTCTAACACCACCCAGCAGACACTTCTGCCTATCCGCGCATCCTCAATCAAGCGGGTGGTGACAACCCACCGGGACAACGCGAACCAGAACGTCATCACCAAGGCTTCAATCACCGAGCGCTTTAACCCCGCTGGTAATGCTGTTGAAGATGGTCTGGATCAGCAACTTCGCATCGGGGTGACCTATGTTCCCCAGGACTCCAACAAGATCTTCACGAACATCGTGAGCGCAACCCAGAAGGCGGTTCTCAAACAGGATCTCATGGCTTTGGCGAACAAGGCGACCTTCCTGGCGGAGGCGAACGGCACAGAGGGTTCGTGGATCTGGGCGCAGGGCTGTGGTCAGTTGTCCGGTGACGGCATGACCGAGGAGGGTCTGTCCAGCATCAGTAGCGACCTCGTCGTACAGAACAAGTACGGAGGAGTCCCAGCATCCGTGGTCGAGTTCTACTCGGTCTACGCGGACGCCGTCCTCAACATCATGGACTCGGGCGACTCCTCCATTATTGTGTAAGCCTATTGTATAATGGCGAAGGACAAGAAAGACAACAAGAAGAGCAGTGGGATCACATGGCAGGACGTACGTCATGGTTTCCATGCTGTCGGTGCGGGTCTTACAGCGGCATCACCAGGGATCGCTGGTGTTGGCGCTATGACTGCTGACCCCATAGTGGTGGGAGCAGGAGCGCTCGCCGCCGGCGCGGGAGCGTTCTTTTCAAGTTTAGAAAAAGGAGGTAAGATTATGCGGACGCAGAGTGTTCGCCTCCATCGTGGTGAGATAGTGGTAAACCCGAAGCAGGCTCGTCGTGTGGGAAACTACATGCGGACTGCTGGAATGCGATTGGATAATATCAAATAATAGTTTAACGTGGATTAGAGGTTTGGCATACTTTCCCTCCGTCCCGACCAAATAAGATTACAGCATAGGCGACCCCTATGGTTTATTACTTATTTCGAAGAAGGGTTTGAAATCCACACATGTAGAGGAGGTGGTACATAAGACCCACATTCCCGTGGGTGATTCTTTCTTCCAACCATTTCTCGCGTTCTCTATTTTAAGACCGAGGGTTCTCTTCAACTCGTTCCCAAGTTCGCTCGTTCCCTTAAAGTTCAATCCTAACGATCGCGTCGCGCTGAACTTTTGGGCTATGTAATCCCTGAAATGTCCTAAATTGAACCGAGTGGATATTTCAATCCAATCATTACTTTCGTGATGGAACTCCCATTCATAGTCATCATTCGCACCATTCTTCTTGACCTTATGCTTAAAGTCCATCACGAAATCCCTCATGTGTTCTTTCAAATCCACCCATCGGTTATTGGACTCCATTAGGTCTTTCTTGGCTTGTGTGTCCTTTGGAACATCTCTATACGGAGAAAAGTTCGAGATATCTCTGTCCATGTAGAACTGGTAAATTGCCCTAACATTCTTATCATCGGCTATGAAGTCGTGGAATGCCTGTGCTTCATCACGTTTTAAAGCCCTCGTTGGCGTGATGGCGAAAATACGGCGGTCGCCAAGATCCAGCGGGGTCAAGGAGTTAGACATGGCGACCAAGCACGATCGGTCAGGAATGGTGTATTGGGTCTTGTGTTTTGGATTAACAGTCATGATTAGCCTTGTTGTAATATCTTTAAGTTCGGCATTCAAGTTTTTGTCCCCAGCGAAGGTCACCTCTTCCAACACCAGAAGTCGCTTACCTTCGTAGAGGGTAGATGAGTGAGCCTCGGTCAAGTCCTTCTTCGAGTTCGCCTTAAAGTAATCGTGTCCAAAAATCTTATCGCCAAACAGATCCACCATGACGCTGGTCTTGCCCGCTCCACCCAAGTCGCCGTAGATCAGCATTAGGACTTGGCTTCGTAAGGTTCGTTCTTGGAACACGAACGCCATGTAGTTGTGGAAGTATTCGATGGACTCTTCGTGGTTTCCACATATGTTATTGACTACAAAGGTGAAAGGTTCAAGGTCGGTGTATACGGGTTCAGGAACGCGTTCCATGATGGCTGGTCGTCGGTAGATGTTGAGAACACCATAACCTTCCTTAAATCCAAAACTGGTCTTTGGTTCAATCAGCCCAAGTTCAAGGATATTCTCCACCCAGTTGGTCGATCCGTGGCGGGTCCATATTCCTAACTCGGTGTGTTTAAGTTGGCTGATGCTAAACTGACTTCTTTGGATGATTTCACCGAAGCAGTTTCGTCTACACTCGATATAGAACTCGTTACCTTCATTTCTCATGTAATAGACCGTGTCTTTGAGATAATCCCTTGCCCGTGAAATTGCCTCACGAGCATATTCAGCACCAGCCCGATAGTCCTTTCTTATGTCGTGTTTCTTCTCGGGAAGGAGTTCATTTAACTTGTCGAAGAACGCTGGATCAATCTCGTTGGCGACTTGAAGAGCATCGAGGTGTTCGTAGATGTCGTCGCTCTCCTCTGGAATGTGTTGTTTAACGCGTTCAATCCATTGGCGATCGTTGGCGTCTGGAAGAGTAGATTTTACATCAAAGACCAAATTGTAATCATGTTTTTCTTTAACCAACTTGGAAAGTTCTTCGAGGTCGGGGAGAGGTTTCTTATCCCTCCATACATAGATTCCGTCGTGAACCAAGGCTATGGTTTTATACTTCTTCTCTTGAAGGTATTCAAGCACGTCGGTCATAATGCTTGCCTCTATGGTCTGTAAGGTGTAAGCCAAGGCAGAGTTCATAGGCACTTTCTTCTTCTTGCGTTTATTCTTGTTCTTATCATACTCCTTTCTCTCTACATCATTTCGTTTGACCGCTTCCTTCTTGTAATCCTCCCATTCTGGGATCTTATCAGCGAGAACGCCTTTCAGAATGTTGATGTCGTCTTCAAAGTCAAGAATGGCTTCGTGGTGGTCGGTTTCTTCTATGTTGTTGTCCTTTAACCAAGTTTGTAATTTACCACCGAACATAAGACGAATAAACAAATCCTTGGCTTCTTCTTTCTCCACCTTGTATTGTTCTTGGACCTCTTGAAGGATTTGACCCCTACGGATCACATAATTCTCTATACCTGGAAGATCAACTTCATACTTCTTCGCCAACTGATACATGATGGTGGGGTGGGCATTTCGCATATCCACTTCGTAGGCGTGGTCGTTCAACACCATATTGCGTATCTCGCCCTTAATAGGTTGAATACACCCTTTTGGGGCATAGTACCTTCCATACTCCTTACCATTTTCAAGTTTGTATCGTTTATAAGTTACTGGTCGCGTCCTGCGGTCGCTCATACAACTAATATGCTTTAATACACCTGGGTCAAGAAGACCCTCTATCGGTTCTTGAATCTTTTTAAGATCCTGAATGATTGTTAAATCATAATACCTCTCCACCAGTTTCATTGGTAGAACTACATCGCTACTGCTCTTTAATACATTCGCCATCTCCCTTTTATATATATCTGAGAAATAAAATCTCAATCCTCCTGACCTATCAACTTTTCCAAACCCAGCCTGATATACTCCTCCTGAATCTTCGGGCTGTGGAGCATCTGCTTGGCGAGTGCCTTCCGTTTGTTGAGCCACGCCCTTGACTTGGAGAACTCCTCACCGAGGACGTGAGTAATGTATGACCGCCTGACCTCCGTGCCTGAAACGCCAAATACCTCGCCTATCCGCTTTTGGAGGGTCTTCTCATGGACGGGATTGCCGTCCGGGGTGGAGAGTATCCACTTCTTTTGTTGCTCGTCTTTTCTCGCCTCCACGATGGTCTTGATGATTTTCATCAGTGGCTTGGGGAACTGAATCTCAACCTCTCCGTAATGCTCCTGGGTCTTGTAGACCACCCAAGTCATCACGCCCGTATCGATGTTGTAAAAGTTGGTCTTCTTGGGCTTCTCCTCGTCCTCCTTGATGATCGCCACCTTGCGGTAGTCGCCTGACCTGACGGGTGGAATCATCGTGTAGAGGTGGTATATCATCTTGCGGTCTGGGTCTTTCTCTGCGACCTTTACTCCCTTCTCGACGATCTCTTCCCACGGGGTCACCTTGCCGAGTTCCTTCTGGGCTTCCCGCTGTTCCTCGATGATGTCGCTCTCGTTCCTCGCCTTCTTGGCGTATGCCCTGACCGCCTCCTCACCGAGCATCTCCTTCCACCCTGGGACTACACCAGCTAGGGCCGAGAGGACACCGAAGTATCCCTTCCTGGTACTGTTCTTCATCCCGCTGGTCTTCTCTTCAAGTAGTTCGATCATGGACTCGTGGTCCTTCAACTCGTCCAGGTTGTTCTCGATGTTGAGCAGTCGGGCTGTTGATCTAACCCTTGAAGCATATCCCATCAGTGTATTGTCCTTCCACTTCTCCTGGGCTTTCAGGTCTTCAAGGACATTGGCGACCCCCTCTGTGGTCTTGATGTCCCTGTTCTTGGTGATGACCCTATCTGGGATTGTCCTGGTTCTGGCGAACGAGGTGACGGGCGGAAGTTTGTTGATCGCCCTCAACTCATTGATCTCGTCGCGGGAAAAGTTATACTTATCCATGCTTCCTGATGTGGGAATCGTGCCATCTTTAATTCTTTCAACCAACTGACTTCGGTTCTTCCTGTATGCTCGGTCGCTCATCTCTTATACTATTAGGTTAGATTAAAATCTTGGCTTTAATTATAATGCGAATCAAGAAATCGTCCAGGGCGGACAAGAAGTTCATGATCACCTCTCCTGGGGGAAAGTTGATCCATTTTGGTCAGTCAGGATACGGCGACTATGAGAAATATTTAAGGACAGAAGGTAAGGATATAGCAGATGATAAACGGGATCGCTATATCAAGAGTCATAGCAAAATCAAGATGGGCGACGGATCTCTCGCTTGGGAGAACCCAGAGACCGCCGAATACTATTCTCACCGCGCACTTTGGGATATGCCCCGTGGGAACAGCCTGTTTAAACAAGTTAAGAAGATGAGGTCTTGACCTTCATCCAAAAGTCATTAACATTACAACTATTACATAGGATATGCCTGAACTCGCCTGACTGATGGTCGTGATCCATACACTTCTTACCTTCAAGGCTCACCTTACACACATCACAATGAGTTGTGTTTAACCACCTTTCATAGATGGCTTGAAGGTCTCCTTTCACTCCCCAGTATCTCCATATACTTATTAATCTTGATTTCTGGGTTTTAACTGGATTATCCTTACGCCATTGTTTAAGATCCTCATTTCGTTTTTCTTTGTTTTTAAGACGATATTCACGAAGATACTCTTTTCGATCTGGATTGTTCTCACACCATTTACGCTGATATTCACGAAGTTTCTCTGGGTCTTTATGAGGCATTTTGTAGTTGGTGTTCCTCTCGTTTAAAATAGGATTTGGTGCTTGAACTCGGGGCTGTTGCCTAAGAACCACGACGAGGCGCTCCAAACTTTACCCATCTCGTTGTCCGCTCCACGAAGATAATTCACTCGCTTGGGGATCAAGATGATGGATAGACCATTCTCTTTAATAAGGTTATAGCGCTTCTCTGTCTCCATCAAAGCCATGGGACAGATCATCAGGAACGGCTTACCCAGTTCCATCGCTTTCTGTAAGAACCTCGTCTTGTCGCTGAAAGGTGGGTTAAAGACAATCATATCAATACCTTGAAGGATTTCATCGTCTTTCGCGATATTGAGGAAGTCCAATTCTTTAACATCAGTTCCTTCCTTGGGATACTTGTCTGTACCGATGACCTCGCATCCATGTTTCTTTAACACATTGGATATAGCACCGAGACCATAGGTGGGTTCAAGCACCCTTGATCCACTCTTCACATAGGGGAGGATCACCTCTATCGCCCATTCGGGGGTCTGGAAGAAGTCCTCACCAATGGGTTGCTTCCCTCCTTTAAATGTTGATGCGTTCATCTCTTTTACTATTAGTTTATATTTTTTTTTGATTTGAACTCCATCACCTTCTCATCTTCAAGGTGGTGTTCTACATCACTTATCTTTTCGTCAAACCATATCCTATCTTCCCAGATAGGGTCGTCTATCTCAGCATTTTGGTCTTTCCTATACATCTTCACTTCACAACAGCAAGGACAATAATCATATTTATGAAGTTCGGGATCATACCATTCTGGAAGTTCGATACTTCCTTCCAGCATGTAGGAATACTTTCTAACAGCGCTGATGAGTGTTGTCGGCATCTTGTCCTCTTGTAATTGTATCTGTTCTCTTCTGTTTAACTGACCTGAATGATTTTTCGTCGGATCATCACCGAACCTGGGGGTGGGATCATCACCGAAGTAGGGGTGTCTAGCCCTCA
>Ga0222715_10002804_pt1 | contig 15768 bp, 6 predicted proteins | sample C33_9DmetaG_FD_165056 | JGI IMG/M metagenome (GOLD analysis project Ga0222715, IMG submission 165056) | Estuarine water microbial communities from San Francisco Bay, California, United States - C33_9D | ecosystem: Environmental > Aquatic > Marine > Unclassified | place: USA: California...
CGTTATTCTGAACGCGTCGCGCGCGGCGGCAACGCGCGCGACGCTCTGCCGCAACGCGAACGCGACATCTTTGTGGATATTGTTTGGATTATTTCTCAATTATTACTCGATGAAGACGCACATGGGAAGGCAAAGTGGGAGCCGTTGGTGAAATCTGCATTCAATTTTATTCTTATCGATGATTTACCTCCGTCTATGCGACGTGAGACGTTGTTGTGCTTGAAATCGATCACGCAAGGGTGCGTCGATACGTCCACGGCGCTCAAGGATATTCTCTGCCCAGCCTCAAGTGGTAAGCGTAATCGTCGCGCAGAGTTTGAAAATCTCACGGCTTTATCTACTGTCTTCTTGAAATGCGGTGACTTTGATTGTCAAAAGCACATCTGTGAGCTTTTGTTCCGACTCGTCAAGGCTAATCTTCTCGACGCGGATGTCGCGTCGACGGTGTTTATGCACGTGTCTTCACAATTTAAGGACTTGTTCAAGATTAAGAACAATGCGCTCATGTTTAAAGCTCTCAAGACACTGGTTCGCCATTTCAACGCCGCGCAAGGAAGCAATGCGACCGTGGCGAGTTTTGAGGCGACGTCATTGCGTTTTGGCGCGCTTGAAATGTCTGACAACTGGGTGAACTTTGGTACGGATATGCTCTCCGCGCACGCAATCTTGGACGGCAGTGATGGCGCTGAGCCAGTGGATATCTTATATTCGGACATTCGCACATTTTCCATGCCCTCATCAAACGTCATGCACGTCGGCATTCGCAGCAAGCCGATTGGTTTGGCGTGCGATGATCCGTACGACGTGCGCGACGACGCCTGGATCCAAGTTGAGTTTCAACAGCACAACATGCCGGCTATTTTGGAGCAGTTCTTCAGAATGAGCAAGCACAGCACTATCGTTGATTTGTACATTACTGATTCAAATTTAATTCCCGCGAAAAAGGTTTCTACTGGTATTTTGGACTTGGACATTGATCTCGAAGCCGAGGACGACGACGTCGACGAGGAAACGTTTGAAAAGGTGTTGTCCGAAGAAAAGCCAAAGAAAGCGCCCGTAGCGGCGAAGAAGGCGGCGGCGAAGAAAACACCGGCACAAGCAAAACCAAAACCAAAACCAAAGGCAAAGGCAAAACCAAAGTCCAAGTCTAAGGCGAAACCGTTGGTTTTCGATTATTCTTCTTCATCATCTGAAAGCGAATCTGACGAGCCAAAGACTGGTCCCGTCCGCGTCGCGGTGTCGATGCCGTCCAAGCCAGTCAAACGACTCCCGTCGCGCAAAGCCAAGCAAGTGGGGATGAAGAAACTCAATGAACAATTAGATGATACGATTGAAGATTTTGATCTCGTGGAAGAAGAAGAAGAAGAACTCGACACCGCGTTGCCAGAGAAATTGCCCGTCAAGGCGCGCCGCTTGGACTTTTCTCCGTCACCTCTTCCACCGCCGACTCAAGTCGCTCCGCCGCGCCGCGAAGAATCTGAGAATGATTCTGAAAGTGAAGATGACGCAGAGTGGACTTTTGATGATATTCCAGCACTTTTGAAAATGATCAAGGCTAAAGGCACGAACAAGAAGCAGCGTGAAGAGTATTCGCGCGTCGTCGCCAATTTGCAACGTTCCGCGCAACGACGTCCTCCGGGTAAATCTGTGTTCAAAACTCCAGCAGCATCGCTCAAAGTACCAAAAACGATGAACAAAGCTACTCAAGAAGATGACGACTCTATTCCGACGACGGCGATTGGTGCAAAGCGTCCTCGTTCTGGTCTTATCGATAGCGTCGCCGATTGGAAAACCGGTGGAGGCATTCTCAAGAAGCAGTCGACGGCGCCACCAGTGACGTTTGAAGACATCAATTTTGACGATGATGACGATGACGACGAACGTGTTAACGGTACAGACGACACATGGTCGCCATTGTCAAACTTCTTCAACGATTCCAACGAAATCTCTCCAATTCTGTCTTCTGGAAAAGCTCAAGCCAAAACCAAGTCGCGCTCGGGCAAGCCCAAGTCGTCGAAATTTTCCACCATCATTCCAGGCGACGAAATGGCAAGTTTAGAGCAAATGATGAAATCTTTGGCCGAGCGCAACCGCCGCATCACGCGCGAACGTATCAATTCGTTGGTGAATTCATTCAAAATTGAAGCTGAAGCCGCGTCTCGCAAATTGACTGGCAAAATTGAACAAGACTTTGAGCGTTTCGCCGCCGAAGCATCGCGCGCCGCCCGAGATCACCAGGCCGCGGCAAAATCCATTCAAGACCGCGTCGATACATTGACCAACGAATTCAAGTCTCAGCTCCGCGCCGCGTACGAAGAGTTCAACGCGATCAAATCCGCCGCCGCCGCGGATGACGAGCGCTTTTCCCGCGAACTCGCCAACATCACCCGCGCGTCCGAGTCCAGCGCCGAACGCTTCGCTCAAAAAATCGCCACCAAGCGCGCATCCGTCACTCGCGAATGCGACGCCGCGCGTGCCGGAATCCAGCACAACGATGGCGTGAAATCCATGTTACTCGAACTCGCGCGTTCGATGTAAACGCCGCCGCCGCGCGTTCGGCCCCCTCCCAACGCGCGCATCCGCACCACCCTCACACGCACACCACTGATACATATATTCATACACACATTCATGCACGCATTCACGCACGCACGCACGCACCGCACGCACCGCATCAAACACCACGCATGGTTTCCAAACGCGCGCGTTTCAGCCGTACAGCTAGGCGTCATTTCATTCCGTTTGGTGGTCTTGGTTTCTGAATGGTCGACCCCCTCGCGTGCGGCCACGTCTCTGGTCCTGATTGGCGAATTGGCGAAAATATCCAAAGGATAAGAACGTGACGTCGGCGGCGCCGTCGGTCCGTGCCCAACGCCGCGCGCGACGCGCTATATCGCGACGCGCGCACGCACGCCGCGATGATGCTCGCCTCCGTCGCGTCGACGTCGTCGTCGTCGTCGTCGACGACGGCGCACGCGTACCGCGCGCGCGGCGGCAGCGGCGCGACGCGCCGGGGAATTATCCACACCCGCGCGAATGCCAGCGGGGACTCGCGAGCTGCGCGCGAACGTTTTATGCGATTAAGCGCGGTGCCGACGCCGCGGGGGATGACGCACGCGCGCGTGGGTGTCGCGCAGGAGGGTCGCGCGCGACACGGTCGTCGGTGCGCGGTGACGAACCCGACGGCGTCAAAGTCCGACGGCGGGTCGCGCACGGAGGAGATCGAGAAGTGCCTCGAGGATGAGGAGTGTAAGAGCGAAACGTTGAAGGGTTTGGAGGCGGCGTTGGCGTCTGAGAAGGCAGCAGATGTGGCGGCGTCGACGAGTGGGAGTGCGGTGACTGCTGAGGCGAAGAAGCCGAAGAAGTTTGTAAACGCGAAGACGTACGACGAGGAGGATGGGGACGACGTCGTGGTTTCTGAACCGCCGTTGAACTTTGGGCGGTTGAAGTCCGTGGGGACGATCGCGCGGTCGTTTGAAATTTGGTCGTTCGTTTTCGCTTTTGTGTTTAGACGCGTTTTCATCGGAGTGAAGTGGTCGTACAAGGGTGGCTACACGGAGGAGAAGAGAATTGCTCGCTTGGAACGACTGGCCAACTGGCTCCGACTCGGGTTGCTTCGACTTGGGCCTACATTCATTAAGATTGGTCAGCAATTCTCTACTCGTGTTGATGTGTTGAGTCCGCAGTTCATTCGTGAGCTTGAAAAGTTGCAAGATCGTGTGCCGCCGTTCCCGACAGCCATGGCAAAGGAGATTCTCCAGAGCGAGCTCGGGGGCCCGGTGGAGCAATTCTTTGACAACTTTGAAGATACCCCACTCGCGGCGGCGTCTTTAGGGCAAGTTCACCGTGCGCAATTGAAGATTACCGGCGAGCAAGTCATTGTGAAGGTTCAGCGCCCTGGATTGAAGGAGATTTTCGACGTGGATCTTAAGAACTTGCGCGTCATCGCCAAGTGGTTGCAAAACGTCGACCCAAAGACGGATGGCGCCGCGCGCGACTGGGTTGCTATTTTCGACGAAACCGCTCGTGTGTTGTACGATGAAGTCGATTACACTAACGAAGCGAAGAATGCTGAAGAGTTCCGCGCGCAATTCGCGGGTTCCGATTGGATTAAGGTGCCGAGAATTTACTGGGACTTCACCAAGACGAAGACGCTGTGCATGGAATACGCGCCAGCTGTGAAGATCAATGACGTGGAGAAGATCAAGGCTTTGGGCATCGACCCGGATCGTATGGCTCGCCTCGCTGTCGAGGCATACTTGCAACAAGTCTTACGATTTGGTTTCTTCCACGCCGACCCTCACCCTGGTAACGTCGCCGTCGACGCCGGCGATCCGGAAGGTTTAGGTCGTTTGGTTGTGTACGATTACGGTATGATGGGCCGCATCCCGACTCAAACTCGTGATGGCTTGTTAGACTTATTCTACGCAACGTATGAAGGGCAAAGTGATAGCGCTGTCAAGGCTTTGATGAAGATGGGTGTGCTTGTTGACACTGGCGCGGATCTCACCGCTGTGAGACGCACGGCGGACTTCTTCTTGTCTCAGTTTGATGCGCGCATCAACGCACAAAAGAAGGCTCGTGACACTAACAAAGAGGAATTCGAAGCCGAGTTCAAAGCTCCTCGTACCAAGGAAGAGAAAAAGGCTGTGCGCAAACGCATCTTGACCAACATTGGTGAAGATTTGTTAGTCGTGAGCAAGGATCAACCGTTCCGTTTCCCGGCTGAGTTTACGTTTGTTGTGGTAAGTATCGACGGCTCGAAATTCGACAACGACGCGACCGTTTGCACTGATGAGAACACGCTATCTAGATAATATTTTCGATGAATGTGTGTGGGTTTCGGCCCTGCGTTGATTACTTTCAGCATTGTGGTTTCTCTGAGCAAACTCATAAACGAGCGCGAGCGCTGACGACGCATCACAAGAATGACAACTAACCAATTTTATTTTCGTTTTCACACCATACACAGCGCGCCTTTTCCGTCCTTGATGGTATCGGTAAGACGCTCAACAAGAAGTTCGACATTTCCGAAATTGCTGCGCCGTACGCGCGCAACTTGCTCATTGAGGCGAACCCGAACTCTTTACCGCCGCAAGTCGTCACGGCGCAACGCGATTGGTTGCGCCGTGCTGACGCCCAAACCAGAGCCGTGATCAACTTGTTCAAGGGCCCGGATGCTGTCAGCAACATTGCTGACGTCATCCAGCGCATTGAGAACGGTAAGCTCAAAATTCGCGTTCGCGCTTTGGAAGCGGAGCGCGCGCTCGACCGCGTCGCCATCATGCAGCAAGTCACCATGCAGGCAATCATCGCGTGCTCCGCCGTCAACGTCGGTGTCGTGATGTATGTCAGTAGTCTTGTGTTGTATGCCAAGGTGGCGTTCGGTCTTGCGGCTTTGATTGGTTTCAAGGCGATCACTGGCCAACTCAAGGTGGCAAAGCTTTTGAAGAAGGAACAAAGCTTGCTCGGCGCTTAGAAAACCATCCAAACTCACGTAACCTTTTAATATGCAATGCACAATGATAACTAAATCTCATCCATTGAACGGAATTAAAGCACCGAGGCTTACATGGATTCTTGCTCGTGTCGCTCGACGCGGTTCCTCGCGCGTCCAACGCGAACACGCGACATCTGATGCCCGCGCCCGCCGCGGCATCGAGTCGGCACCCAACGATTCGTCTTCCGATGCGCACATCTATCCGCACACCTCGACGCGCGGTGCGATGGCGCCGAACGACGACGCGCGCGACGCAAACAACGCGATCTCGCACGAACGTCCGCGCGCTCGTCGGGCGAAACGACCGCCGCGTCGCGTCGTGCCGCCGTTTTCGTGCGTGCGCTGCGGCATCGTCGGGGTGCCGCCGGTGCGACGATCCGAATCCGAATACAACCTTCGCGGAACCTTCGACGCGGTGCGGGAGGGAAATTTAGAAGAACTCAAGCACTTGTACGAAACGCATGGGAGCGCGTATGAATGTGCGTCGACGTGGGAGGCCGCGAGTGCGGGTCGCGTGGATATCTTGGCGTGGGCGTTTTGTCGCGCGGGACCCGTGAACGGGTTCGACGACGCGCTCAAGATTGCGGAGCGCGAAGGACAGGCAGCTGCGGCGGAATTGTTGAGATTTATTAAACTGAACAAGCATGAACGCAGACGGGTGATGAATAGGGCGGCGCATTTTGCGAGCGTTGGAGGCGAAAGGGAATGCGCTCTCTTTGAGGCGCTGAAACAGATCTGGCGTAAACTGTACGGAGCGAGCGAATATGGACCAGAGGACGAGCATTTTGTCTTCAGGGATGGCGATGAGGATGAAAGACAATCAATGGAAGACAATGAACCCACGCGTGCGCAAGAGTTAGCGACGAAGATCTTGAACGCTATCGATTCTGAGAAGACGTCGCTCTCGAGCGGGACGTATGTGAAGTTGTGTGACGCCTTGCGCGAGGTTCACAACTTACCAGTAAAGCAGAAACCGAAATCTCTGTTTGATGGTGTCGTTTTCGGCCCGAATAGACTGGAGTTTGACGAGTGGTTATACGAGGATCATAGATAACGCGCACTACCGTAGGCGCTGGATAGCAAAAATAGATTTGTAATGATTAAATTTACACGCAATGAAGAAGGAACAAAGCTTGCTCGGCGCTTAGCAAACCATCCTGTCTCACGTAACCTTTTAATATGCAATGCACAATCATAATTAAAACTCATCTATTGAACGGAATTAAAGTGGATGTAATAAATTGGGTCCTCTTCAAACAAAGATTTACTGCTTAAAAATCGACGTCGGTTCGGAATTCGTGGTTGTCGTCGGCGCTGTGCATGACGCCAGCTTTTTGGTACTGGTCCACACGGTGCTCGAAAAAGTTAGCCTTGCCTTGAAGCGAGATGAGCTCCATCCAGTCGAATGGGTTCACAGCGTTGTAAAGCTTAGACGCACCCAACTGCACGAGGAGGCGGTCGGCGACAAACTCAATGTACGTGCTCATGAGGTCGGCGTTCATGCCGACGAGCGCGCAGCTTAAAGCGTCGCACACAAACTCCTTCTCAATCGTCACTGCATCGCCAATGATGCGATGAAGCATTTCTTCTGACAAGGGATTCTCCAACATGTTGTAGAGCAAGCATGCAAAGTCGCAATGCAAACCTTCATCGCGGCTGATGAGTTCGTTGGAGAAAGTCAACCCACGCATCAAGCCGCGCTTCTTCAACCAAAAGATTGCGCAGAATGACCCGCTAAAAAATATGCCTTCAACGCATGCAAAACCAACGAGACGTTCAGCGAAACTGGCATCGCTTCCAATCCATCGCAACGCCCAGTCCGCCTTCTTTGCCACCGTGGGCACCGTGTGGATCGCCCGAAACAAGTTTGACTTCTTCGCGGGATCCTTAATGTACGTGTCCAATAACAACGAATACATCTCGCTATGGATGTTTTCGATGGCAATCTGGAATCCATAAAATGCCCGAGCTTCAGGAAGCTGAATATCATTCATGAAACGAGCGCATAAATTCTCCAACACAATGCCGTCAGAAGCGGCGAAGAACGCCAACACGTGTGATACAAAGTGCCTCTCGTTATCATTCAACGTCACCCAATCTCTGTAATCATACGTCAAATCCACTTCCTCTGCAGTCCAAAAGCTAGCTTCAGCCTTCTTATACATCTCCCACACGGCGCTGTATCGAATAGGAAATAAGCAAAACCGATCGGGATTGTCCCGCAACAAAGGCTCGCCCGCGTCGCGTTCCCGCGACGCCAACGCTCTCGCATTTGACGCCTCCTCATCCGCCTTTGCCGCCCATGGCGACATCGCCGCTATCCTCTCCGCAACTTCCTCCACCTCCAGGTGCGTGCTCGACGCGCTCAAAGAGTCGCTCGACGCGCTTCGCGTCCCTCGCGAGACGCCGCGCGCGCCGCCGCCGCTCTCCCCACCCTTCATCACCCCCGTCTTCCCACCCGCACCCTCACCACGCGCGTGATCATCCTCGTAATGCGCGTACGCAACCTTAGACGCGATCGGATGCAAGTCTTCCACGGAATCATGCACGGAACCCATGGTTTTGTCACCTCGCAATGTCAATGCGAAATTCTCAGCCAATTGGCGCGAAAACACCGCACACACCCCCGGCGCACGCGCGTTCGTGCGCCGCACCGACGCGAGAGACGACGTTTGAAATGTAGATCCACGCTTTACACGCACACACACCGGCTCGCGCGCGCGGTCGAATGACGCGGCGACCGCGACTCTGCGCAACGACGTCACCGTCGCGTGCGCTGGAGTTTTCCCGCCGTCGATGCATCGACCAATCATGACCACATGCAGGGGGACTCGCCGCGGTCGATGTGCGTGTACCCCAGGGTACACACATGACGTTGGATCCCTACGCCGTGGCGTCGCGTCTCGACGCGCGTCAGATCGCGACGACGCCGACGACGAGAGATGGGACGCACGCCGACGCGATTGCGCGAGATTACCTATGCGTTATCGCCCATGAAAACGGGCGTGATGCACGGCTTGTTCAAGGATTGGGCGAAAGGGATGGGGAAGCGCGTGAGCGACAGCGCCGTGGATGCGGGGGTGTTTTGCGCGCTTCCGCTCGCGGCGACGGTGTGGTACGTGATGGTGATGCGCGCGAGTGTTCGTGCGTGTGTTTGTGTGCGCGCGCGCGTGTTTGTGTGCGCGCGTTCGTGCGTGTGCGCGCGCGGAAAGGCGTTCTCGTGGCGATCGGATCAGTTTTCAAAGCGCGCGTCGACTGACGAGATCGTCTCTCGCGTGCTCCCGTGTAGGTATTGCTTTGATTTCAAGGAGAAGGAAAAGCTCAGTCATAGATACTAGACCGCTGTCGTGCGAGTGATGGCACAGTTTAAGCTGTCGCGTGGCTTTGGAGGGAGAATGAGCTCCGAGTCGGCGACGTGTATACCCGAAAGCCGCGTGGCGCGTTTCGCGCGTCGCCCCGCGGCTTGTCCTTAGCGCATTAAACCATACATACGCGTGTAACGTAACGTAATGAAATTTAGCTTGCATTAAACGCATCGTTCCGCGCGTGATTCCGTCGCCTTGCCGCGCGTATGCGTCTCTCGCATGGGAGGCGCGCGCGCGCGACACCTCAAAATGCGCCTCGTCGCCTTCGGGGCGACGTAACCATGTCGAATTCCCCAGATCCATCGCCCGATCGCGACGCAAACGATGGATACTACGATCGCGCACCGAGTCCAAGCACGAACACTGGCGATGAGCTTCAGCAGCAGACGACGTGGCGGCAATGGTTTCCGAATCCAATTGGCGTGGAGCAGCTCTCGAACGCCTTTGCAACGACGTTTGTACACGACACCGGCGTCCGTGCGCCGCAATGGGCGGATGAACGCATGCGAACGGTCGATCAAGTTGATCAGGTGTACCAAGCAGACCTTGCGAGGGCGATTTCGGCGTCTTTAGGTGGGTCGGAAGCGTCTTTGAGCGCGCGCGGCGACGACGACGACGACGCGGCGGCGTTATTGGAAGCGCGTAGACAGAGTCTTCGCGAACGTTTCGGCGGCCGGGCGATTGCGGAGAGATTCTGGCAGGAGTTTTCCTTGGGATTTAGTGAGTGCTTGCGAGATGGATGGTATTATCCTGCTGGCGCGTGGGAGGAAGCCACGGTGGGAGACAGGTTGCCAGACGTCGAGACGTTGAGAGCCATGGGACCAGCTACGGGTGATCGCGAGGTGACGTTGATCGACCGAACGACAGATTTATCACTGCAAGAATTTGAAGCGTTTTGTTTTGATGAAGTTGGGCACATTGAGGATCGATGCGATGCGACGCCGGAGCTCGCGCGCTTGATTGTAGAAAGAATGGGGGGTGCCGCAAAGAGCGACGCGGACCTTGCGGATATTTGGCAAGCCGAACGCACCAGGTTGATGGCAGAAAATCAAAGCATGATTTTTCCACTAGGTTCAATACAAGTTGGCCTGCAGAGACATCGGGCGATCATGTTTAAGGCTGTTGCAGATTTTCTTGAAATCCCCTCGCAAATAGTAAGAGGTCGATTTTACTGCGGCGACGACGACGCGGTGATGATTATCGTCATGTGTGGTGGCTCTAAAAGGATGCTGAACTTGATGGAGTTCCCTGGGATGATGCAGACGCCTTATAACAGTGACTCAAAGACGACATCGGTGACTTCAGAGCCTGCTCCGCTCATTGATGTTTCAGATAGTCCAACCATGGGAACTCCGGCGACGCTCAGTCGAGAACCGTCTGAGAACAATAGCACGCCCGGCACGCGGTTTGGAATGATGTCGCCGCACTTGATGCAGTCACCAGAACCCAAGTCAGGAACACCGATACAGCTTCAAATAGCGGTTGATTTGACTATTGATCCAAGCGAGATTTTACTCGGCGAGCGCATTGGTATCGGATCTTTTGGCGAGGTTCACCGCGCATTGTGGCGAGGTACCGAAGTCGCGGTGAAGCGAATTCTAGATCAGGATATTTCAGAGAACTTAGCAGCGGCATTTATTGATGAGATTGACATCATGCGGCGACTTCGTCATCCAAATGTAGTCTTGTTGATGGGTGCCGTGACAGTGCCAGGGAACTTAAGTATCATCACTGAGTTCCTTCATCGTGGTTCACTGTTCAAATTATTACATCGCGAGCAAAACCCGGCCGTTGCCTCTGCCTTAGATATGCGACGTCGAATGAGAATGGGCGTGGACGTCATCCGAGGTATGCATTATTTGCACACGTTTCAGCCGATGATTGTGCATAGAGACTTGAAGTCTCCAAACTTGCTCGTTTCTGCGAATTTTCTGGTAAAGGTGTGCGATTTTGGTATGAGCAAAATCAAGCAAAACACCTACGTAAGCTCGAAGACGCAAGCGGGAACTCCAGAATGGATGGCTCCCGAGATACTTCGCAACGAAGAATCGGATGAGAAAGCCGACGTGTACTCATTTGGCGTAATTTTATGGGAGCTTGCCACGATGCGTGAGCCATGGGCGGGTTTAAATCCAATGCAAGTCGTCGGTGCTGTTGGTTTCGCTAACAAGTCGTTGGAGATTCCGGAAGACATGGATGAAAAAATTGCGCACCTGTGTAAGCAGTGCTGGAATACAAATCCACGAGAACGACCGAGCTTCGAGCAGCTCGCAAAGGACATGCGAGAAATTCCCAAGTCTCCAAGCACACTCAAAGGTGACTCATCACCATCATCAAGTTCACTGCCACCATCTGGTCTACCAAGAAACGATTCATCGCCTTCGAGTTCGATGCCGCCACCCAAGCCCAAGCCAAAAGTAGTACCTCCTCCAGGTTCCGATGATTGGCGTAGGACTACAGATGTTCCATAGCGCCCGTGTAATTATATTAAAATGTATTTATTATCGTTTATGCACCTCTCAAGCGGCATCGCCGTCGAATCCGCGTGCATCCCTTCAGTTTGTGACGACGCGTCTCGCCGAGAGTTGTTCCCCTACGCGTAGCTCGAGCGTCCAACGCCTCACGGCACATTTCGACGCGCCGCACCGATACCGTCGCGCGCGAGCCGTCGAAATCCTTTCAAACAAGATGTCGAGCGATGACTCCGACATCCTGCGCGCCGCGCGCGCGCTCAGTATGCCCGAGCGTCTGGCGCATGCGCACTGGAAAGCGAGAGTCGATGCGTATGAAGATGTATCCGCAACTTGCGCGCGTTCGTCATCGATTTCCGACGACCGTTCGCTCGGAGAGTTTGGTACGTATATTTATAGTGGTGTTTGTGCATCACTGATGACGTTGAACGCGCGTAAAGGGGTGATGAACGGAAGGTTGCAACCGACTGACAGCTGGGATGTTTTCGTACACGCAGGTGACGCGGCGCACAAGGCGTGCTCAGACGGTAACGCCGCTGCGCTAGATGCTGGGTTAGACGCTACGAGAGCTTTCTTGACGATTGCGGACGAGGAATACGCGGGGAGGCACGCGGGGGGTATTCTAGCGAGTGTGGCGGCGAAAGGCTTGAGCGGACGGCCAAAGGCGGTGGAGCGCTCGACGGAGTGTTGCATGTTATTGATTGAGCTTGAGCAAGCAGAGGCAGTTTTAGATATGTTGCTGAAAGCAACGATGCACAAGGTGCCAAAAGTAGCGCTTGCAGCGGCAAACGCGGTGTTGATGGCGGTGCAGACGTTCGGTACGCCCAAAGTTGTGCCGCCAAATATGATTTTGAAGGGGCTGGCGCCGCTCTTTGACGCCAAAGATGCAAAGGTGCGCGCAGTAGCTAAAGATATTACGTTAGAGATGGTGAAATGGCTTGGACCAGGTGCGGTAAAGCGGGATTTGATAGACAACATGCGGGGAACGATGCAGGCTGAAGTGAATAAAGCCATAGAGTCTGTGGAAACAAATGCTCGGCCGACGAGGTTCTTGCGCAGAGACCAAGCAAAGGTAGATATTGAAGACGCACCGACGACTTCGACATCAAACTCTATGTTATCTTCAGCAACGAACATCGAACAGGCACCTGCGTCAAGTGCTGTTCCTGATGCTTACGAGTACGCATCGCCAGAGAACATTTTACCGCTTCTCGATCGTCCAGGTGAAGGCGAGAATCCCAAATTTTGGGACGGTATCGTGAGTAAAAAGTGGCAAGAGCGCTTGTATGCGCTTCAAACATTAACCAAACTAGCTGATGCGCCAAAACTAGCTTCTGTGGACTATGGTGATGTCTCCAAAGCGTTGAAGCAAGTGATTACAAAGGATAGCAATGTGGCGTGCATTGCGGAAGCCGCACGCGCGGCTGCGGTACTCGCGAAAGGTGCGCGTAAGGATTGGGCGCGAGATGCCCGAGTTCTTCTTCCTGGCATGCTTGATAAGCTAAAGGATAAAACATCAGCAGTCATTGCCGCTATTCAAAGTGCGCTTAGTGAAGCTGCAAAGTATTGTTTCGATATTGAAGATGTCCACGAGGATATTGCGCTTGCGCTCGGGCATAAAGTGCCCAAGGTTCAAATAGAGACGCTAAAGTGGTTGACGGCTTCATTTAGTGAAATGAAACGTCCTCAGATCAAAGGGTTGTATAAAACTGTCATGCCGAGTGTCGTAAAATGCACGAGTGCCTCCAATGGAGATGCAAGAAACGGCGCTCTCGAGGCGTTGGCGTCGTGCGCTCGTACTTCTGGCGGAGTCAAGATGATTGAGTTCTTATTAGTAGATTTAGATGCGTCTAAAAAGTCAAAGGTTGAAGAACTTGCAGCAGCGTCTGTAGCATCTACCTCGCAGACTGCTGTAGCACCGATGACTGCAGAACCAGTGATGCAGCGCAGTAACACAGTTGCGGCACCATCATCTACATTTAGTGCGACTCGTGACGTGAAAGGCAGCAAATCTTTTTCCTCTGCACGCACTACAGCACCACTAGTAGAGACTAGCTCTGTGGCGCTTTCAGCTCCAAAATCTGATTCTAGTGTGCCATCAGATGAGGTCGAGTTGCGAATGGTTGAGCTTGTCGGCGCAGACGTCTTGACTGGCCTGAAGGATGCTAACTGGAAAGCACGACTTGAGGCAATGACGACCGTGCTCGAAAAGGCGCAGAACGTAGACGCAACGTCAGGTGATGTGTGTGGCACTCTCGTCTCTGGTCTAGCCCTATTTCCCGGGTGGAGTGACAGCAACTTTCAAGTCGTGGCAAAGATGTTTGCTACGCTCGGCGCGTTGAGTAGTCAAACAAACTTTAGCTATCGACACGCCGAGCCGTCCCTTGGAATTCTCTGCGAAAAGCTGGCCGACTTGAAGCTTAGAGGTGTAGCTAGTGAAACACTGAGCGCACTCGCCGAGGCTATTGGACCTAAGATAATCATCGCGTGCGTAAAGGAGAAGGCTGGTGGACACAAAAATCCCAAAGTTGTTTCGGAAGGTCTAACTTGGACAGGCACAACTGTGAGTGATTTCGGTATCGATGCTTTAGACACTGATGTGATGATTGATTGGGCCAAGACGGCATTGGAGACTCCAAATCCTCTCGTAAAGGCTGCGGGCGCCAAGTTGATTGGCGCCCTGCACGCCAGTATGGGCCCAAGTATCAAAGACTATCTCACGGGCTTGAAAGATGCTCAGATGCGAAGTTTGGAGGTGGAAATCGCCCGCAATCCTTACGAAGGTGTTATTGTGGCCAAGAGAAGCGTTCGAAAGTCGAACTCGAAGTCTTCGTCAATGGTTATTGCAACAGTCGCCGCTACGTCATCGTCCGTGGTGGAGAGCGTTGCGGAGGTCAGTGCTACGCATGACGCTCCTCGAACAGATATCAGCGCTGGTTTAACCGAAGACTTTCTCAAGAGCATGAACGACTCGAATTGGAAAACTCGTGCGGCGGCATTAGAAGAGGTCGACCGCATGCTCGCGAGTGCAAACAAGCGCATTGAGCCAGATGTCGGTGATTTGATGAGAAGTCTGAGTGCCCGTTTCGCGGATTCCAATCGCATGCTGGCCGTTCAAGCGCTGAATATCGCTGGCGATATCGCCTTAGCCATGGGCCCTCCAATAGAGCGAGTCGGCCGAGCGACTTTGTCCGATATCATTCGTTACTTTGGTGATAGCAAAAAGAACGTGCGAGAGGCTGCGGCTAAAGCTTGCACAAGTTGGGTGAGCGCCGTTGGTTTGGCGAAACTGTTGCCCACTGTGGCTGAAAAGTTTCAAGAGTATTCTGCAAAAATTAATGGCGAAAGCAAGAAAGAAGCTTTGGAGTGGTGTTTGGGATTATTCAATCAGGAAATCAACGTAAATGACGCCATGTGTTCTGGAGCAGCGCACTTTGCATCAGTCGGTTTGAGCGACAAGACGACAGAGGCCAGAAAGCCCGGTGGGGCGTTAGTGGATGCCGTCGTCGACAAGTATGGGGCTGATAAGGTTTTGGCACTCACCAGTTCGCTTTCAAATGATCTTAAAAGCGCTTTGGAAGCACATTTGAGCCGTGGTCGACCGACTCTTGGATTTAAGGCGGCGGGTGCGGCAGTCATGGCGGCTAATGCCATAAAGTCCACTGTCGCTGGTACAGCGGCATCAAGAAATGCCGCTCGCAAAATCGCCACGATGGGTGGTAGTGCGCGAGGCGGAACGCAAGAAGTCGCGTCCATTACTGGCCCAGTCTTTTTAACCGATGGCGATAAAGATGCTCGCCTGCGCAAATACCCTCGCAAAGCTTTGAAGTTTGAGACGTTGCGGGATGAAGATTTACTTTTGGCGACGAAAGACATTCGATCATCATCCATGGCCTACTTCCGAAAAGACGTGCACAAGTTAATGTTTGCCGATGACATCAAGTCCCATCTTGCGGCGCTCGACGCTCTCGATGATGCCATCAAGGCGAACGAGGAAGAGCTGGTGAACAGTTTTGATTTGTTACTGCGATGGCTCATGTTACGCATTAGTGAAGCTAGTCCCAATACGCAAGTTTTGACTCGCGTTTTAGACGTTGTTGCGAGCGCTTTGCACGCAGCGAGTGACATGGGATACAAGCTCACCGAGCAAGAGGCATCCTTGCTCGTTCCCGTTCTCGTGGAAAAATCTGGCCACAGCATTGACGCAATTCGAGAAAAGTTTCAAGCCGTGGCTCGATGTATTCCGCTGGTCTACTTGCCATCAAAGTTTGTTGGTCATCTCACGACTGGATTGACGCAAACAAAAAGCTCGCGGACGCGTGCTGAGTGCTTGGACGAAATCGCTCGCCTCATCGAGCGTCACGGTTTACTCGTGTGCTTACGAGAAGATAAGACGCTCAACGAAGTGGTCAAATTGGTAGACACTCGAGAC
>Ga0222715_10002807_pt1 | contig 15756 bp, 6 predicted proteins | sample C33_9DmetaG_FD_165056 | JGI IMG/M metagenome (GOLD analysis project Ga0222715, IMG submission 165056) | Estuarine water microbial communities from San Francisco Bay, California, United States - C33_9D | ecosystem: Environmental > Aquatic > Marine > Unclassified | place: USA: California...
GACGCCGCTAGCACCACTTGGAAAACCACACAGCAGAAGACTGCGTTGAACCAACAACCGCTGTTCAACATGTACGACAACAACCACACCAGTTTCGATAACGCCACGGCATATCCCAACTCGTCATTCACCGGTGCGAGGGTGTTGAAATATGCCACCAGTGACACAGCCACTGTGGACACCGTGCTGGGCATAAGGGTCAAGTACAACACCATCAACAATGTGGGCGACATGGTGTTCGAGTCTGACCACACATCAGGCACGTTCACATACCAACAGGACGGCAAGACCGTGACCAAGAGCCTGTCGGAGGGACACCTACACTACACCACTGGTAGGACCACGCACAACTCTAAGAGCGCATGGATCAAACGTGCCAACGAGAGTCGCCAGAGAGTCATCAGGACGCACATCGTGGATGACACCGAGAAGAGATTGTTTCCTATAGATTTCTACGCCAACTCCGCCACACTCACAGATCTAGAGTTGTCGGTGTCAGTGAACGGGGTTAGAAAAGGTGTCAACACAGACTACACACTGGTCAACGGAACCACAAATAGGTACGTGAGATTCGTCAATGAACTCAAAGTCAATGATCAGATCAGGATGGCCGGTTACAGCACAGCAGTCAAAGTGGCGGGCAAGGGAATATACGAGGTCCCAGAGAACCTAAGCACAAACAGTCTCAACCAGACAGTGGGTGAATTCACCTATGGACAGATATTGAAACACGTCACTGATATTTTCGACAAGAGCACCGATCTAACAGGAACCATACCAGGCAACACCAACCTCAGGGACAACCCAGATGTGAGGCTTCAGGGAGGAACCATACACCAGCACGAGGCACCACTGGTGCCAGCGATATTCAATCTAGTGGACCAAGAGGCCAACGCCATAACTGCCATAGACTATGTTAACCAGGAATACGAGAAGTGGTACAACGCCTTCCTCACACAGGCCACCGGTACAGCATACGAGGGAGTGGCCGCTGACAGGGTGGACGAGATAATATCCGCCATAAACCAAGGCAAGAACAGCACCTTCCCGTTCTTCTATGAGGACATGGTAGGTTGGGGGGAGAATGTATCCACCAGGACATACACGGTACAGGGCGCATCACAAACAGAGTACGCTTTGGATTCACAGCACAGCATCACGACACTGAGCAACAGGGCGGTGTACGTATACCTCAACGGCACACAACTTACGTTGGGGACGGATTACACATTCAGCACTGTTGACGACAGCGTCAACATTACAGTCACCTTGGCTACAGGTGACACCGTGGTGATCAAGGACTACGCTGACACCACTGGCAGTTACATGCCACCTAGTCCCACCAAACAGGGCATGTATCCAAAATTCAAGCCAGAGTCGTTCACGGATGACACTTACACTACCAGCACCGCTGTGATAAGGAGACACGATGGATCCATAATCAAGGCCTACGGCGACGAACGTGATGAGCTGATACTGGAGTTAGAGAAGAGAATCTACAACAACATCAAGGTCACATATGACTCGTCACTGCTGGACCTATCGGATGTGATGCCAAGCGCGTTCACAACCACCGATTACACACTTGCCGAGATAAATGACATAATGGGCACTGACTTCTACGTCTGGGCCGGCAGGAACAATGTACAATACATTAACAACACAACATTCTCTGAAGGATCTCCATTCACGTACAACTACGCGAATTCAACAGGCAGATTGACCAGTGCCAAACTGCCAGGACACTGGAGGGCCATCTACAAGTACCACTACGACACCGATGCTCCACACACCAGACCATGGGAGATGTTGGGCCACTCGGAGAAGCCAAGCACGTGGGATGACACCTACGGACCAGCACCTTACACTTCTGGCAATGACATACTATGGAACGCCATAGCCACTGCGCCAGGCAGGTACGGTAAGCCGGGGATAGTAAACTACCTACCCGTGGACGCTTCAGGTAATCTGCTGGATCCCATAGAGGCAGGACTGATAGATGACTTCAACATTCCGGCAAGGAGACAGCCTTGGAAGTTTGGTGATCAAGCACCAGCGGAGACGGCCTGGAGGAGATCATCAGCATATCCATTCACTGTACTGAAGACGCTGGCAATAACTAAACCAGCCAAGTTCTTCAACAACTATTTTGACGTTTCAAGGTTATCAACCAACGTGGCGGGAAATCAGATCTACACAGACACCGGCGTGAGGAAAAGACTTTCTACAGCCAAGTACCATTTAGAGACACTCACAAACAATGACACTGGAGTGACCACGAGGTATCAGACCGCGGGTTATCAGGTGTACACAGTGAACCATCTAGTGGCCAAGAACCTGGATCCGGTGACTTTCTACTACGACAAGATGAAAGGTTTGAACGTTCAACTGGCCTACAAGTTGGGTGGATTCACCGACAAGGAAAACATCAAGGTGCTGACCGATTCCATTTCTCCAGGATCCACGGCGGGATCTAAATTCATACCCGACGAGAACTACAAGATACTTTTCAGGACATCAAATCCGGTCGAGAGCTTCCAGTACTCGGGCGTGCTTATAGAGAAGAACACAGATCTCAGCGCGGATGGTTCAACACTGCTGGGTGGCTACAAGGTGCTGGGCTATTCCACGACTAAACCTTACTTCAAATTCAACTACCCGTTCAAGACCACTAACTCGAACAGCATATCAGTGCCGGGTTCTGTGGCGGTGTCACAGTACAGCACCTTCCAGGAAACGGAACAGACCATACCCTATGGCTACGTGTTCACCACCATACAGGACGTGGTGGACTTCCTGTTCGGGTACGGACACTGGCTGGAGTCGCAGGGATTCCGATTCAACAAGTACTCCAATGAGATCAAGGAGACCCTCAATTGGTCGAACGCGGCGCGTGAGTTCCTGTTCTGGACCACACAGGAGTGGGCACCGGGATCTGCGGTTACTCTATCACCGGCCGCCGATGGTTTCGAGTTGGACACCAACAACAGCATAGTTGGCAAGTTACGCAACCTGGCCGGCGATTACAGCATACTGGACGCGGGAGGCAGGAAGATAGACATCAGAGAGATCAGCACCAAGCGTGTGGGTAAAACGTTTGACCTCAACATCAAATCCACTGATGTGGGATTGTACAACATCGCACTGAACACGGTACAGAAGGAACACATGCTGATATTCGACAACAGCACGGTGTTCTCTGATATAATCTATGAACCGTTCACGGGATTCAGACAGCAGAGGTTGAAAATCGTTGGATGGAAGACATCAGGATGGAACGGAGACTACTATGCTCCAGGATTCGTGTTTGACGCCGCACAGGTTACATACTGGACGGCCAACACAGAATACAGGATCGGTGACTCCGTTGAATACCAAGGCAAGTTCTACGTGGCTAAAGTGAATCACAGCGCAGGTGAAGAGTTTGATTCCATAAATTGGACACTGAAAGCAGACAAGCCAGCACCACAGTTGATACCAAACTTCGACTACAAGATAGCACAGTTCAATGATTTCTACAACCTAGAGACCAACAACTTCGATGAATCACAGCAACAGTTGGCGCAGAGACTGATAGGATACCAGTCAAGAGATTATCTAGAGAACCTGTTCGTCAATGACGTGTCACAGTACAAGTTCTACCAGGGCTACATCAGGGAGAAAGGCACACAGGCCGCGATAGACAAACTGCTCAAGGCCAAGTACGAGAACTCCGACATAGAGCTGGACATCTATCCTGAATGGATGATCAGGACCGGTGTGTTCGGCAACGTTGACTCCAAGGAAAACATACAGATCACACTGGCAGAAGATTCGGTCAATGCCGATCCACAGAGCATCGAGCTCCTGGACAATCCAACGGACACAAAGGAATACACCAGATCACTGGTAGTGACCAAGGACAGATTGTACAGTAAACCCGTGGAGTACACCGCCAGCAACACTTTCTCCAGATTGGACTACAGCCAGGCGGGTGTGGACAGGGATCAGGCACAGATATACAAGACCGCGGGATATCCGCAGATAAATCAGGTACAACACACTGCGTTTGACATATCAGACCTACTAAACCTAGATGTCAACGCGATCACGAACAATGATCTCATATGGGTGGCCAACAAACAGAACAAGGACTGGGACGTTTTCAGGCTCACGAGTGCGGGCATCAAGATAGACCAACTCAGCACATCGGAGAACGCCACGAGATTGTTGATACAGTTCACGGGTTCACATGGACTCACAGCAGGATCGAACACCACCGAGGCCGACTACTTCGCTATCTCAAACAGCGAGGCCACGACGCTGAACAGGGTGTTCCAGGTATCCAGCGTGCCGGATCACAGGACTGTGATAGTGGACTACGACGACAACATCGACTTTGTACCAACCTTGGCGGATGGATCAACGGCGGACAGTTACGGCAACGTGTACAAGTTCGTTTCGGTGAGGTTGAGTTCCATGGACAACGTCAATGACAGGTTGGATTACTCAGTCTACAGAGACAAGGACGAGGACAGGCAGGTCAAATTAGAGGGAGACAAGGTTTTCGCGGACGCTGACAGTTCGGGACTGTGGAGGGTGTACGAGAAACAGGACCCATACACGGAACTGAGATTGCTTTCACCTAACGATACCGATGATGATCAGGACTTCGGCTACAGGATAGTGGCACGTAATGATGGAAGGACTGCCGTGGTGTCAGCACCAGGCAAGGGCCAGGGAGAAGTGCACTTCCTGTTCCGGAACAGTCATAACGCTGGCACACAGTACTCGGTACAGGCCACCGCCACAATGTCGGACAATGATGACAACACCAGTAGGCTGGGTGAGTCATTGTCCATAAGCACAGACGAGAACTTCGTGGTCGCAGGCGCACCATACACCAACACAGTCGGCTCTGACGGAAGCACTAGGTTCGCTGATGCGGGTCTGGTGAAGATCTACATTTGGTCTCCAGACACTTTCAAGTATGGATTATTAAACACAATAACCTCATCAGTCGACTCCACGTCACAGAATTTTGGTTGGGTGCACAAGATAGCGGAACCCACAGAGGCATCCGTGCGGAGCACCAACAGGAAATACCTTTTCGTTTCAGCACCAGGACACAACAATGACACAGGTCGTGTTTACATGTACACCTGGGGTGTTGGCGCTGACGAATCAACATATGACACTTGGACGCAGGACCTTGTGATCAATCCACCAGCAGGGGGATCCGGCCAGAGGTTCGGTCATAGATTAGAAGTCAATGACAATGGGGATATTTTAGCAATAAGTTCTCTCGCTCCAGGCAACGCAGGCAAGGTAGAGATATTCGTTAGGACATCACAGAGCAATGACGACAGCACTATACACTCTTTCACACTGGCACAGACGCTGACAGGAGTGGACCAGGATGGGTCAACATTGAACACTGCGTTCGGTGATTCGATCGCGATGAGCAAAGACGGCACAACACTGGCCATAGGTGCGCCTGGCTTAGACGCAACGGATCAAGCAGACGCTGGTGCCGTGTACATATACAAATGGAATCGTGACGGTTCCACGAACACATACACACTGGACCAGACCGTCAATGAACCCGGAGACATATCAGACGCCAAGTTTGGAACTGAACTATCGATCAACCAGTCAGGCACTAGGTTGATCATAGGCGCGGCCAAGTCGGCCAATCCGAGGACCATGAAATTCGACCTAGGTGAGACCACATTTGACCTACAGGACACCAACATAGTGGATCTCAACACGGAGTCAGGTGCCGCATACACCGCCACTGTGTACAACACCAAGTTCGTGTTGGATGACAGACTGATATCAGACAACGTGTCAGAGAACGACGACTACGGTAGGGGTGTGTGCATCGTAGACAACAACGTGTTCGTTGGGGCACCGAAGGATGAGGGCAACACTGGACGGAGCAATGATGGCGCGGTGTATGCCTATGATGCTACGGTAGAGGAAGAATACGCATGGAAGAACATAGTCACAGAAGACGCCTTGATAGACACAGCGAAACTGGGACAGGTGTTTGATTTTGACAACAGGACCAAACAGATCAGGGATTACTATGACCTCCATGATCCGGTCAAAGGCAGGATACTGGGCGTGGCAGATAGGGAGATCAACATCAAGTCTCCTTGGGATCCAGCGGTGTATAACACCGGTGAGAACGCCAACTTCAAGACAGCATGGGCGGAGAACCATGTTGGTGAGGTATGGTGGGATCTATCAACGGTGAAATGGATCTGGTACGAACAAAGCACACAGGAATACAAGGTCAACAACTGGGGCAAGACATTCCCAGGTTCCAGCATCGACATCTATGAATGGACGGAGTCCAGGTTGACACCGACGGAATGGAACACACTGACCGGAACACAGGAGGGAGTGTCAGCGAATATCACAGGAACGGCATCAGAGAATTTCACAGTCGCACAGAGATACGACTCGAGGTTGGACACATTCGTCAACGTCTACTACTTCTGGGTACGGGACAGGGCATCCATACCAGCCAACCCAGTGGTCAACAGGAAGAACACCACGGCATTCGTGGCTACCACCATCAGGAACCCACAGAACTCCGGAATCAAACACTATTCGATCACGGACACCAACAAGCTGATCATAAACGGTGTGAACGATCTCAGCAACAGCGACATAATACTGAACGTTGACATCAGGACCACTGCGTTCGACGGTGACGCACACTCCGTTTGGAAGTTGGTGCGTGAGGGTGATCCAGACTACAGGCCAGGACACCAAGTGGAGTCACGTTGGTGGGATTCACTGTGTGGCAAGAACACCACCGGTGACATGGTGCCCGACGTTGAGCTACCATTCAATCAGAAGTACGGCAATAGCGTGAGGCCAAGGCAGAGCTGGTATGTTGACAGGTTCTCAGCACTCAAGGAGATAATTGATTACGCCAACTCGATACTACAGAAGAATCAACTTGTGGGACAGATAAGTCTTGACAATCTTGACGCCAAGGAGCCAGAGCCCACCAGCGCCAGCAGTCTATGGGACGGACAGGTGGACACCTACACCGAGTTGGGATACCTCAACACGGGAGACCTGTCAGGAACAGTTAACTATCTTGTTAAATCAGACGAGACCGCAAACAACTACTGGGCGATATACCAATGGGATGGCACGGAATGGTCTAGGACAAGGATACAGACATACAACACATCAAACTACTGGAGTTACACCGACTGGTACAAGACTGACGGTGACATGACACACGACGAGAACACCGTGATCGACAAACAAGTTACCTTCGAGTACGAACTTGACGCCCTCGACCTAGCAGTTGGAAAACATGTGAAAGTGACCAGCGCAGACACTGGTGGTTGGAAACTGTTTATGAGGACTGCCACAGGATGGGAAAACGTGGGCACTGAAAACGGCACAATAAGATTGAGCACCAAGCTCTATGACTACAGCCAGGACGCCACAGGCTATGATGGAGAGGACAACTTTGACGACAACACCTTTGACCAAGAACCGGTCACTGAGACGAGAAAGATATTGACAGCACTTAGGGATGACCTGTTTATAGGTGACCTGAAAGGCGAATACAACACGCTGTTCTTCACGGGATTGAGGAAGGTGCTGGAAGAACAGACCTATGTTGACTGGATGTTCAAGACCAGTTTCATCACAGCGGTCAACAAGGTGAGGCAGTTTGATCAGAGGAAAACATACACAACAGGAACGGATGACTGGATAGAGAGCTACATCAATGAGGTCAAACCCTTCCACACAAAATTAAGAGAGTACAAACTGGGCTATTCGGCACCGGAACAGCATGACGGTGTGATAACAGACTTCGACAACCCGCCGTTCTATGACGATTCGGTCGGCAAGATAAGATCCATCAACCCAGCGACAGAGACCACCAGGCTCACGCAGTATCCATGGCAGTTGTGGTATGACTACCACAGGAAGCACGTACAATCTATAACTGTGTTTTACGGTGGATCCGGATATGAAGTGGCACCCACAGTGACAATCACTGGCGATGACTCAACATCTGCCACAGCAACGGCGACCATAAGTGGTGGAGCAGTGACGTCTATCACTGTGACGGGCATAGGTTTCGGGTATTCAACGACACCAACGGTGACCATAACAGGTGGTAAGGCAGATGGCTCAACACCAACGGACGTGGCCAAAGCCTACGCCAACCTGGGCAATGATCTGGTGAGGGATTTCAACACCACGATCAAGTTTGACAGGATAGCCAGCACGTCAACGGTGGTCAACTGGGCGGCCAACACCAGTTATGCCTACGGTGACAAGATCAGATACGACAACGAACTGTACAAGGCGGTCAGTGCTTTCACTTCTACCACCGACTTCGACGACAACATAGGTGCGGTCAGCAAGTACTACGGTGACGAGACAGGTTTGACGGCGGCGGACAGGATCAAGGGATTCTACACACCGGCATCGGGAATGCCGGGCAATGAACTTTCACAGGTGATGTCGGGAGTGGACTACGGAGGAACCATGGTCACAGGACTGCTGTTCACACAGAGCCAGGGCTGGGACAACTCCGCTTGGTACGACTATCCATGGGACAACTACGGACTATCAAGGACGGTGCCATTCTTGGCCGACGGATCAACGAACTCATACACGTTCCCAACGGCGCCCGCTAGTGGATCTGTGTACTACGTTTACACATCAAAAGACGACAGCACGAGGACCAAACTGTCAGACGTGATCACGGGAGATGGTAGCACGACAACATTCACTTTGAGTACTACACCAGACGAGAACGCACTGGTGGAATTCATACCAGCGGACGACGACGGTGTGTTGACACCAACGGACGACAGGACGCTGGACTCTCTGATCGGAGGCGGACTGTTCACCAAGGATGGATTGTACGCTTCGGCGCTGGGATCAGCCCCATCAGACATCAACGTGGATGGAGATGAGTTTGTGTCACCCACAACGAGCTACGCACCAGAGGAAGTGGTGCCAGGACAGATATTCGACACAGTGGACATCAAGGTCTATACCTCACCGGAATCAGGGGTGCCATTCATCACAGAGAAGAACTACATCGGAAACGGAAGCACTGCCCAGTACAGCATAGGCGACTATCCTGGCACACTGGGATCGGTAACTGTGTCAGTGGATGGTGTGGTCAAGAAACTCACCACAGACTACACAGTTGACGTGGCCAACAAGACGATAACATTTGGATCAGCACCTGCCACGGGCAGTATCATAACCACCAAGGTGTTTGCCATATCTGGTGAGAACTACAAGGTACTGGACACCTACACCGGTGACGGCAGTACCGTTGAATACACGACTTCGGTCAGGGAAGACTTCAACATTGACTCGACAGCATCTGAAGTTTACGTGACCATAGACGGAGTGCCTACGACAGCATTCGCATCAAGCGTTTCATCCGGAAGCAGTTTCTCAAACAGCCTCACACTGACGTTCACATCGGCTCCGGCCGCTGGCGCGTTCATACAGGTAGCCGGTTTCCAGAAGTCATCCAGTTCTCCGGCGAGAAGTTACGCCAGCATCAGGAACGAGTCCATCACGTACGATGGTTCCACAACACACACTTTAACTTTCCCTTCGGGATCGGTTGGTCCGTTCTCTGGACTCACAATGGTGGAAGTAAACGGTAAAATATTGCGTGGACCAGACAACACATACTACCTTGGAGACGGAAGCACGTACACATACGGTGTTGCGTCAGGGCTAGGCGATGATTCCACAGTGGATCCGGCCAAGACCATAACATCCGCTGACCAAGTGGAAGTCTACGTCAACGGCACCAAGAAGACACTGACCACGCACTACACGGTGGACATCGGGAACCAGAACATAGAGTTCGTTTCCGGATCGGTACCATCCGCTACTGACGTGATATGCATATCAACCTTGGTGGACAAACATTACACCATAGATTCAAGCAACAGGTTGGTGCTGGACACGGCACAGATATCCACGGATGGGTACACGCTGAACGTCAATGATGAGATTTCAGTGACCACTTTCAACAATGCACTCGGAATGAAACAGCGACGTGAAGTGTTGGAGGGAAGACCAAGTGGTGTGTTCAATCTTAGATTCGATCCGCTGAACGCATCTTACATGTATGTGTGGTTGAACGGAGAGCAGTTGACACAGAACTACAACTACACATTGACCGGTAATACAATCACGGTGATGGGCAAGATCCTAACCACATCGGACAGGCTTGACGTTATGTACTTCGCGCTAGAGAGGGCGGTGGGCGCCACAGGCTACAGGATATTCAAGGACATGATGAACAGGACCTTCTACAAGCGTATCTCTAAGACACACACCACGGAACTGACGCGGACACTGGCAGTGGATGATGAGACTATTACAGTGGCGGACGGGTCAGTTTTGGCCAACCCACAGACGGTCATAGGCCTAGACGGATCAACGGTGAGCACCATAATACCGGGAGTTGTGTTCATAGGCAAGGAGAGAATCGAATACTTTACTAAGACCAACAACCAACTTGGACAGATCAAGCGTGGTACGTTGGGTACAGGAGTCAAGGAGCATGGATCAGGCACAGCAGTGGTAGACGCGTCTGGTACTCAAACCATCCCTTACGTGGACACGGTATACACCAACACCTTCACAGGTGATGGCAGTACGATTGCGTTCACTCTATCACAAACCCCGTCAAGCGCTAGTGAGTTAGACATATTCATTGGTGGCCAACGATTGTTGCTCACTAGCGAGGACGGATCTACAATCAACTATTCTGTGGACGGAAGCACCAATGTTGTCACTTTGAGCACAGCACCCGCCGACGCCGTACAGATCAAGATATTACACAAGAGAGGACAGGTATGGTACACTGCTAATGACGGTAACCCTGCTGATGGTAAAGGACTACAAGGTTCCACCACTCAACAGGCCCAATTCATAGCAGAGGAGCCCACAAACTCACCTGAATAAATACACTAGATGACACAGGACAACAAATCACAAGAATCAAAAGAAGAGAGCAAAAAGCCACAGGATTACACCGGAGTGATGATGACCGGGCACATCAAGATTTTCGACCCAGAGACAGGTGAGGTCATAGTAGACAAAAGAAACGCCATACACTACGAAAACATGAGTCAGGCCATGGCCAACTCTCTGGCCAACAAGAGCACAGGATTCATACACGAGATGGCATTTGGAAATGGTGGTACTTCTGTTGATCCAACTGGTATCATAACTTACCTCACTCCAAACTCAACAGGAACCAACGCAACACTGTACAATCAGACCTACTACAAAGTGATCGACGACAATTCGGCCACGAACAAGGACACCACCAGGAACAAGATGGAGGTGAGGCACATCACCGGCAACAAGTTCACGGACATCGTGTGCACCTGTACACTGGACTACGGTGAACCCACAGGACAGGCTTCATTTGACAACACCACAAACTTCAACGGTGATTACGTTTTTGACGAACTGGGGCTGAAGTCATGGGAAGGAACCGAGAACGGGGCCACCAACAAGTTGCTGACACACGTTATATTCCATCCGGTACAGAAGTCACTGAACAGACTGATACAGATCGACTACACACTGAGAATTCAAAGTTTAACAACGTTCACTGAAACAAGTTCAACAGCACTGTCAACATCAAACACAGTGAGTGGAACAACAGCGGGCGGTAACACCGGATACTAATAGATGGCTTACACAGTAAACAAGACAAACAGCGCCGCTTCACCAAACCAGTACATAGTACAGGACGGTGTGGTCAACACACAGACGGATCTCAGTTTCATCGGTAAGGGTTACGCGGGCTATGGAGAACTGATAGCAGAGAACTTCCTACACTTATTAGAAAATTTCGCGAGTCCAACTGAACCAACCAAACCCGTACAGGGACAACTGTATTACGATTCAGACAACAACAGGTTGAAGGTCTATACAGGAAACCTATTCGTTCCTGCGGGAGGAAACGTTCCCTACCAGCCCACACAACCATCTGGAATACAGCAAGGGGACCTTTGGATAGATTCTGACATAGGGCAGTTGTTCTTCTATGACGGTTCTCAGAGTGTTTTGGTCGGGCCACCAGCATCAACTGGTAACCTCAACGGTTTCATATTCGAGGTTGTAACAGATTCCACGACAGCCAGCCAACCGATAACGAAATGGTACGCCGACGGCACACTGATAGCGATAGTGTCAGATGAAGAATTCACACCACAAACAGCAATCACAGGTTTTCCTACAGTGTACAAAGGGATAACATTCACAACCAACCCGGCAGGTATAAAACTACACGGCACTGCCACCAACGCAGATAAACTTGGAGGCATAGCGGCCGCTAATTTCTTAAGATCAGACAGTAATGACACAACCACCGGAACGCTGGGCATAGTTAATGACTCGGGTATGACGGTGGGCGCTGACAATGACCTTTCGATCACAGTTGACGGAAACGGTGTAATATTCTCGAACACCGCACAAAACACAGACATCACATTCAAAGTAAACGACGGTGGTACAAGCAAATCGGTAATCACCATAGACGGTTCCGAATCCAGAGTAGGTATAGGACCCGGTGCAACAACACCAACTACCGCATTAGATGTCGACGGAACGGTCAATGCCACAGCGTTCACGGGACCGATAACGGGTGCGGTCACAACATCTGGTATTCAACTGACAACGAATGGCACAATAATATTCGAGGGATCGTCCAATGACGCTTTCGAGACCACACTGACCGTTGCTAATCCTACTGCGGACAGAACGATTACTATACCAAACGTCACTGGTACTGTGGTAACAACTGGTGATTCGGGCACAGTCACAGCGGCAATGCTCGCCACAAGCACGTCACTGCAGATATTAAGCAGTACAGGTTCGGTATTAAAGACCATATTCGGCGCAGGAGCGTAGATTTATGGTTGAACTATTGCGTAGAATAGTTTACACTATCAAAAGGAAACTTAATGACTACTAGAACACCTTTATACTACAACGGATCACAACTTCAAGAGATGAAATCCACGGATATAACATCCTTGCAATCTTTGGCTGTGTATTATTACGCACAGAATCCGTCAAGGACACTTTCGGTGGTGGGATCAGGAGGGAACCTAACGTCAATAGACGATACTAGATTACAGGCGGGCGCGGCATTAACAGCGTCTGGTGTGTATCCGCCAGAATCTTCCACAGCCGAACCAAGCGTGGTCACTACATCATACCAGCGTATCTCACAATCAGCGGCATCGGTTTCCACGACAACAGACACAGGTAAGACTTTTCCTGTTTATTGGAACGGTACGCAGGTGCAGGCCATGACAGAACAGGACTTCCTAGACACTTTCGTATATTCGGCGGTGAACTTACTCGCATCTGGATCTACAACATCAGACCAAGCGGGAACTTATTTTATAGCAACTTCGACTTCGGTGGCGGGTGCGACACTGGTCTCGTCCACTCCGGTGTTTTCTGATACCAGAGCAAACACATCACTGTACACGGCCAGCGGGATAGCGGAGACATTGGACCAACCGCAAACTGTTACCAACTATTATCTACACATCATCGATGGTGTGCTGACAGCACCTAACAATCCACCGATACACATAGATGCGAGTAACAATCTCAAGCAATATTCAACAGCAGAGATAGGCACCTTACTGGCCGAATTCGTAAGAGATCAAGTGGTCAATTCAAGCACGGGCTACCAGATATCTTACAACATCAATGGTGGGCTCGGAACTGCTAGGGGATCCGCGATGGTGAACACGATCCTGACTGGCGGTAGTGGTAACTATCAAACAAGGTTCGTGGCCGCAGACGATTACAGGGCGCAGGAGTTTCCAGACGGGACACCGGCGACAGCAAACACTTACACATTTAAAATAGAGAAATCATAGGAGGAAAAAATGGCAATATTCAGTGGAAAGATAATAGAAGCATACTACACCAATCCAGATAACACTTCGATCGAAGTGATATACGAAGAAGGGAAGCGAGCAATCAACCATTACTTGGCAGTGGACACATCGCATCCTGACTTCAAGGACCTCGTTAACGAATATCCGTTGTCAAAAATTGCTGATTCAACGGTGCAGAGGAACAAAAACGCCATGGGTCAGTTGAACAGGATCGTGGATGCTAAGATAAAACAGAAAGTCGAGGACAAACCGATGCAGAGTTTCGATTCGGTCATGGAATTTGTGTTGAACTACGATCCCAAGAAACAAGCAGAGGATATGTTTTCATTGAAGCTGAAGATATTCGAGAAGGACATAGTCAAAGACTTTCCAGACAGTGCGGTCAAAACCCGGATAAGACAGGCCAAGACACCATTGGAAGTTCTGTTCGCTTACAAAGAAATAATAGAAAAACAATAGATAATATGCTATCTGTGTATTGTGTGAACTGGGGTACCAAGTATTCTAGAGACTTTACTGTTAAATTGAAAGAATCCCTAGAGAAACATTTAACAGTATCACACAAATTCTATTGTTACACCGATACCCCCACAGAAGAATACGATGTACCAGTCAAATATCCCTATCTTAGGGGAGTATGGCACAAACTTGCCTTGTTGGAAAACAAGGGAGACAGCCTGTTCTTTGATCTAGACATAGAGATCAACAGCAACATTGATTTTCTCTGCGAGGACTTTGACAAGTTTTCAGTGATAGATAGCACACCATGGAAACCTAAAAACATACCACTTTTGGAATTCAGGATGACACAGAATACCTTGGTTAACTCGAGCGTGATGCGTTGGAGTGATCATGAACATATTTTTAAAAAATTTATGAGGCATAGGGACATGTATCTCAGACTGTATGCTGGCATAGATAGGTACATCTACAACGAAAAAGTAGATTACCATGCGATCAGTACTCCCAAGATAACCAGCTGGTATCAAAAGATTGAAAAAACCCCAATAGTGTTGTATAATGGCAAATACAAATGAAATTCAACCAACAAAATATCAACACGTTCAAGGATTTGAAGCGTGTTGCCAAGTCCTATCCGGGCAGACTGATAGACGTATTAGATTGTTTCAGTCAGAATCAATACGATTGTAAAACTTGGTTGATTGATTGTTTAAATCAATATCCTTACCATTTCAAAATGAAGACCAATGACAGCATCAAGATAGCGATTTTGGGTGGATGGTATGGGCTCACAGCCAAACTGTTATCAGAAAATTTTACACTGAAGCCCATAGACGAGATACACTCATATGATTTTGATCCATGTGCTAAAAACATAGGGAAAATTATCTCTCCACAAATAACTTTCATAGAGCAAGATATTACGGAACTAGATTTGAGCAGTAAAGGATACAGTATAATAGTAAACACCAGTTGCGAGCACATAGACCAAGAGCTGTTGTACAAGTCCATAGACACAGCACCTGCTAAAACACTGTTCGTGTTACAGAGCAACGATATGAGGTACGTGCAACAACACATCAACTGCGTGGACAGCCTACAGATGTTTGAGAAACAGTACGAATCCAGATTAGAGAAAGTCAGGGCGTACGAACTGCACAAAGAAAAATACACAAGGTACATGCTGATCGGAGTCAAAAGATGAGTGAGTTGAAGAAACTGATGAAGTTCCGCGAGAACATACACCATTTCAAAAAGGAAGATCCCGGCCGGGACAAAATAGACCAGATACTTAGGGAAGCCCACGAAATGGTACCGACCAAGAACAACCTCTGGGCCTACA
>Ga0222715_10002809_pt1 | contig 15738 bp, 20 predicted proteins | sample C33_9DmetaG_FD_165056 | JGI IMG/M metagenome (GOLD analysis project Ga0222715, IMG submission 165056) | Estuarine water microbial communities from San Francisco Bay, California, United States - C33_9D | ecosystem: Environmental > Aquatic > Marine > Unclassified | place: USA: California...
AATGTTGTATGTCATCACTAGCATGATCATCAATAATAATAACTGAATTATCGAGATCTCCTCCTTTAATTAAATCACTTTTTATTAAAGGCTCTACTTCACTTAAAAAACTAAATGTTCTACATGAAGAAATTTCATCTTCAAAGTTATTAATATCTTCTAATTCAGCAATTTGATTTTTCAAATATTTTTTATCATAATCTAGCTGGATATTTATGTTTTTTTTTGATGAAGGTTCGACCAGATATGTAGCTCCTGTTTCTTTAATATCTATTAATATTTTTCTTCTTATTTTAAAAATCTTCTTTTTGATTTTCTGCTTTTTAATACCAGATTCTTTTAATATTTTGTAGAATATTTTTGATGAACCATCTAGTATTGGTACTTCAATGTTGTTTATTTTAATTAATAGATTATCTATCCCAAAAGCAGAAATTGATGCAAGTAAATGCTCTATTGTTTTTACTTCTGCATTACCATTTTTGATATTTGTACTTCTATTTGTTGAATAAACATTCTTAAATATTGCTTCAACAATTGGTTTATTTTCAAGATCAACTCTTTGAAAAATAACTCCGTTATTTTCTTTTGCTGGACATAAAGTTATTGTAGATTTTGCTGCAGTATGAATTCCAATTCCGCTTATACTAACTTCCTTGGCTATTGTATTTTGATTCATTTACTTGCTTAAATCTTTTTTTAATTTATTAAACTCTTCAGCTAATTTTGGTAATCTTTTAAAATGGATGTATGATCTTTGAAAATCTTGCTTGTTAAACGCATAGATTCCTTGAACAGTCTGATTGTCTTTAATATTACCTCCAATTCCACTATTTCCTGCTATCCTAACATTATCACCAATTTTAATGTGTCCTGTAATAGCACACTGCCCACCAATCAAACAGTTTTTCCCAATTTTAGTAGAACCTGCAACAGCAGTTAGCCCCGCAATTGCAGTGTTTTCTCCAATTTCAACATTGTGTCCAATTTGTATTTGGTTGTCAAGTTTCACACCTTTATTAATAATTGTTGATCCTAGTGTAGCTTTATCAATTGTTGTATTAGAACCTATTTCAACATCTTTCATTGTTATTACATTTCCTAAATGTTGAATTTTATTTAAATTGTTTTCACTTGGTGCAAATCCAAAACCATCTGATCCAATAATTGCCCCCGAGTGAATAATATTATTTTCTCCAATTTCAACATTATCTTTTATGCTTACTAGAGAATAAATAGTTGAGTTTTTCTTTATTGTTACATTATTTCCAATAACACAATTATTATAAATCTTAACGTTTTCTTCAATTATGCAATTTTCACCAATAATTGAGAAGTGGCCAATATGAGTATTTTTAGAAAAATTAGATGTTGTTCCAATTACAGAATTAGTTGAATGTGTGTTTTTAGTTTTAACACTATTTTTTATGTAATTACTTAATTGAGATAATGCTAAATATGAGTCATTAACAGTAATAATAGTAATGTCTAATTTCTTATCTATTTTTAAACTATCATTTACTATTATACAAGATGCTTTGGAAGTGTATAGGAATTTTTCATACTTTGAGTTAGAAATAAAGCAGATATCACCTTTTTTTGAATTCTCAATATTAGCTATTCTACAGATTGTGATTTCTGAATCCCCTATGATTTTTCCATTAATGATTCTTGAAATTTTTTCAATAGTAAGTTTCATAATACAAATTTAATATCTTTATTCAACTATATATTCAGAAGGAGAACATAAAAAATATTTATTTATTGTTTTGGCAAGAACTTTTAAATTAAACTGATCTGATGAGTATGACAAGTCTTTTATATTTCCATCTTTAAAAAGTATTTTAATATTTGACTCATGTATAGAATACAGGATATTACTAACTTTATCAGAAAAAATAAAATACTTTGAGTCGTTTAAATTAATATTTTCTTTTTTCATCATATTTGATCTATATTCTGAAATTATTTTTTTGTTAAATTTTGTTTTTTGAATTCTAATTTTTAAGAGATCTCTATTTAAAATCTTCTGCGATAAATTTGACAATACAAAATCTTCATTTTTAATCCAGTATTTTAAACAAGCATAAATCTCATAATCATCTAGCCTTGAAAAATTTTCTAATATTGAGTCATCTTTTATAAAGTCATCAAATGAGAAACTGTTTTTAAAAAATCTTTTTAAATCTGGTGATAGATATATTTTTTTAGAATTTTCATAAAGATATTTTGCTCTATTTAAAATTTGAATTAACATATTTTCTGCTGATAAAACAGTTTTGTGTAAATATACTTGCCAGTACATTAGTCTTCTAGCAATTATAAATTTTTCAATTGAATAAATTCCTTTTTCTTCAATAACTAGTCTGTCATCTTTAATATCAAGCATACTTATAATTCTATCAACCCCAATATTTCCTTCAGTTACTCCTGTAAAAAAACTATCTCTTTTTAAATAATCTAATCTGTCCATGTCAAGTTGAGAAGAAACTAATTGATTTAAAAATTTTCTTTCATATTTATTTTCAAATATTTTAATAGCTAAAGATAATTTTCCATTAAATTTTTCGTTAAATTTATGCATGTAGATTAATGTTAGCTGTTCGTGACTAATGTCTTTTACTATAGTTCTTTCTAATGCATGAGAAAATGGGCAATGGCCAATATCGTGAAGTAATATTGCAATTTTTACCCCTTCCTTTTCTTGCTTGCTTATTTTATGTCCTTTGTTTTCTAATTGATTAAGAGCTTTGTTCATTAGGTGAAGAGATCCAATAGCATGTTGAAACCTTGTGTGTTGTGCTCCTGGATAGACTAAATATGAAAGACCAAGTTGGGATATTCTTCTTAATCTCTGAAAATATTTATGATTTATAAGATCATTTATTATACCTTTATCTACTTCAATGAATCCATAAATAGGGTCATTTATAATTTTTGCTCTTTTTTTAGAATGCATAATCTAAAATAGATGTTTTTTTTTAATTTTTGTAAAAATAAATTTTATTATGAATAATATACTTTGGGTAGATGATGAAATAGAGTTGTTAAAACCTCATATTATTTATTTAAAATCAAAAGGATATCATTTAACTACTGCTAAAAGTGGTGATGAAGCTTTAGAATTGATTGAAGTAAATGACTTTAATCTTATTTTTTTAGATGAAAACATGCCTGGTTTATCAGGTCTTGAAACTCTTAATATTATTAAAGACAAATACCATAATATTCCAGTAATTATGATTACAAAAAGCGAAGAGGAAAGTATTATGGAGGAAGCAATTGGTTCAAGAATTTCAGATTATTTAATTAAACCTGTTAATCCAAATCAGATTTTACTAACAATCAAGAAAAATTTAGAGTCTAGTAGATTAGTTGATGAAAAAATTACAAAAGGCTATCAACAAGAGTTTAGGAACATTTCTCTTCAACTTTCATCTAATCTTTCTTTTCATGAGTGGTTCCAAGTATATAAGAAGATTATTTACTGGGAACTAGAGCTCTCAAAATCTAATGATTCTAGTATTGATGAAATTATTTCTATGCAAAAAAATGAAGCAAATTCGCAGTTTTTTAGATTTGTTTCTAGAAATTATCAAGATTGGATAAATAATATTGAAAGTCCACTACTTTCACACAATTTACTTGAAACGAAGGTTTTTCCATTATTAAATTCATCTTCACCAGTTTATCTTCTTTTAATCGATAACTTAAGATATGATCAGTGGAAAGTAATTGAAGACAATCTACTCCAAAAATTTAAGATAATTGATGATAGTATGTATATGAGTATTTTGCCAACTGCAACACAATATTCTAGAAATTCTATTTTTTCAGGTTTAAGACCTTCTGAGATACAAAATTTATATCCTGAAAAATGGCTTAATGATGAAGATGAAGGTGGTAAAAATATGTTTGAAGAAGATTTTCTTAAAGATCAAATTAAAAGATTACATCTTCAGAATAATAAATCATCTTACACAAAAATTACAAATATTGATTATGGGAGAAAAGTTATCAATAAAATTGATAATATGAAACATAATAACTTGAATGTTATTGTATACAATTTTGTAGATATGCTTTCTCATGCAAGAACAGAGATGAAGGTTATAAAAGAACTTGCAGATGATGATTCCGCATATAGATCCTTAACTGTTTCTTGGTTTGAGCATTCTCCTCTAAATGATATTATTTCAAAAATTGCAAAGCAAGGTGCTAAAATGGTTATTACTACAGACCATGGTACTATTAATGTAAATAAACCTTCTAAAGTAATTGGAGATAGAAAAGTAAATCCTAATCTTAGATATAAGCATGGAAAGAATTTAAATTATATATCAAATGATGTTTTTGAAATGGATGATCCTTCTAAATTTTTCTTACCAAAACAAAATATTAGTAGCAAATATATTTTTGCCAAAGAAGATTTATATTTCGTTTATCAAAACAACTACAATAAATTTGTAAACTTTTATAAAAACACATATCAACATGGTGGTATTTCTCTTGAAGAAATGCTTTTGCCAATCATTACTTTAGAACCAAAATAATGGAATTAACATATAATGTAGGTGATGAGTCTCAGCTTAATGATATAGCAATAGAGCTATTAAACAAATTTGATTCTAAATTATATCTTTTTTATGGTGAGATGGGTGTTGGTAAAACTAGTTTTATTAAAAAATTTTGTGATAATCTTGGAGTTAAAGATGTAGTTTCTAGTCCAACTTTTTCAATTATTAATCAATATAAAAGTAAATCAGAAATTGATGTATTTCATTTTGATTTTTATAGAACTTCAAGTAAGGATGAAATTTTTGATATAGGTTATGAAGAATATATATACAGTCCTTCATACTGTTTTGTTGAATGGAGTGAGAGATTAGTAGATTTATTGCCCTCTAATTATATAAAAATTGAGATGTTTTTAGTTGATGATAGAAGAACTATTAAAGTAAAAAAAGTAATTCAATGATTAGAAGATTAGTGTTGTTTGGTTTTGGTGCTCTTATTAGTATTTTTTTTCTTTCTCTTGGTCCTGAAAATAGACTAAAAAAAACATTTTATGCATACATTGATTATTTTAATGTAAATAAAAGAGTGATATATCATCTTTATTCTGATTCAACTCATTTTACTGCTAAATCTGAATGTCAGCTTGTTTATTACAGCTTAGATAAATCAACCCTGCTAAATGTTTTAGATGGTGGAAAAGTTAATTTTTCAAAAAGTGAGAAAGATATGAAGCCTTGTCAGATTTATATGATTGAAAATATTATTACTGCTAAAAATTTTGAGGTTCTTTTTGAGTACTGCTATTCAGAAGAAAAGGTTACGGTATTAAGTATTAATGAAATAGGAAACGAAGAAGTTTGTCTTAACTAGCCTTCCTTCTCTTTCTTTCTTCTAATATACTTTTTAGTTCTCTTCCCATTTGACCTGAAATAGATCTGTTTTCTTCAGCTCTTCTTATTAAGTATGGAATCACTTTTTTAACTGGCCCATATGGAACATACTTACTAACATTATAATTAGCATTTGAGAGGTTGTATGAAATATTATCACTCATGCCTAGAAGTTGAGAGGAATAAATTCTAACATCATTGTTTTCTATCGAATTTTCTTCCATTAATTTTAACAAATACATTGAGCTTTCAATATTATGAGTACCTGAACATATTGAAATATGATTAATATTCTCAATACAAAACTTTAAGGCATTATTAAAATCTTTATCAGTGTCAGTCTTTTTTTCATGTACTGGAACAGTATATCCTTTTTCTAAAGCTCTTTCTATTTCCTTTTCATGATATGCTCCTCTTACAATTTTCAATCCAATTTTGAAACCTTCTTTTTGTGCAATTTGTGATAGATTCATCAAATAGGCTAGTCTATCATTACGATACATTTGAACTGTATTAAAAATTAATACCTTTTCTTTATTAAATTGTTTCATTAGAGAAAAAACTATACTGTCTATAGCAGTTTGAATCCAACTTTCTTCTGCATCTATAAAGATAGGTTTGTTAATTTTTTTTGCTTTTTTACAGATAATATCAAGTCTTTTGTTGAATCTGATTAAAGTTGCATTTTCTTTTTCACTAAGTTCTTGTTTTTCACTAAGTTTTTTAAGAATATTAAATTGAATTAAACCTGTTAGTTTAAAAACTACAAATGGAATTTTTGAATTTTCTTTAGCAATATCAAGAACTTTTAGTGTCTCGTCAAATACATTTTTAAAATCCTGTTCATTTTCTTGTCCTTCAGCAGAATAATCTAAAATTGTTCCAATTGATGATTTCCATAGTTTATCAATAGTTTTGCTGCTATCAGAAATTGTTTCTCCTCCGCAAAACTGCTTAAATATTGTTAATTTTATTAAAAAATCTATTGGAATTCTTAAGTATAAAATTACTTTTAGAATAACAGTTAAAAATTTAGAAATTATTGGGTAATTTAGAGTTTTAAATAAAAAGAATGCTCGAAAAAGATCAAAATCTGATTTGTCACTAAATGAATTTTTACTATTATTAAAGTCAATCATTCCTAATCTGAAATCTTTCTACAAACCATTAAGCCGTCTCTAACAGATAAAAGAATGTTTTCTACTCTCGGGTCCTTATCTATCTTCTTATTATAATTGTCGAGTTCTTGTGTTTCATGATCTTTTTCATCATTTATTACTTTTCCACTCCAAAGAACATTATCTGCAATTATTATTCCATTAATATCAATTTTATCAATTAATAGGTCAAAATAATTTGAATAGTTTTCCTTATCAGCATCGATAAAAGCAAGTTGGAATTTTTTTTCAATTTTATTTATAATATTTTTTGCTTCTCCAATATGTTGTTTGATAATTTTTGAAAATTTTGATTTTTCAAAAAACTTTTTTGCAATAGCAGCATGCTCTTCGTTAATTTCAATTGTATGGAGTTCTCCATTTTTTTTTAATCCTTCAGCTAAACACAAAGCAGAATATCCAGTATAAGTTCCAATTTCAATTATATTGCTAGGCTTAGTTAAGTTACTTAATAAGCTTAGTACTCGTCCCTGGATATGTCCTGATAACATTCTAGGCATAAGTACTTTTGCCCATGTCTCTCTATTTATTTCAGATAATAAATCGTTTTCCTTTGTAGAATGATCTTCTATATATCCTTCAAGTTGTTTGTTTAAAAAATCCATGTTATAAAAAAAGCCACTAAAAATATAGTGGCTTTATAATTAATTCAATTTGTAATTAATTTTTCTTTTTTTCATTTAGTTTAGCCAATCTTACTTTTCCTTCTTCTGCAGAAATTTCATTGTTTGCAATAGCTAATCTAACTCTTTCAGAAGCTTTTTTATTCATTGCTTTGCTATCATCGCTAAGCTCTTTATTTGCAGTTTTACTTTTACAACATGATGATTTGGTAGCAGTTTTACTACAAGAAGCCTCATCCTTTTTTGCAGTTTTACTTTTACAACATGAAGATTTAGCAGCTGATTTACTACTACAAGCTTCTTTTTCATTTTTTGAACAAGATGACTTCTTTGCAGAGCTTGAACAGTTTGCTTTTCCGTAAGTATTAGTTTTTGTGAAATTAAAACCTGATGCTTTTTTAGTTTCTTTTACTTTGCTATCACATTCTGTTTTAGTTTCTGTGTTTTTTTGTGAATTATCAGCAATATCTTGTGCAGACAATGTAAATGATGCAGCGAAGAAAAAGGCTAATAAAATTGAAGATAATTTTTTCATAATTTTTTTGTTTTGTTTCATAACAAATATATTAAATATAAATTAATTATTATATGTTCCAATTATTGTCTTACCACCTTTTGTTTTGTCATTTAAATTAGAAGTAATTTTAGTTCCAATTGGAAGAAAAAGATCAACTCTGGAACCAAACTTTATAAACCCTAGTTCTTGACAAGCTTTAATATCTTTGTTTACTTGAGAGTAGCAAATAATTCTTTTAGCAAGTGCGCCTGCAATTTGTCTGTAGAGGATTTCAATATTTGAATTTTTTATTACTACTGTATTTCTTTCGTTTTCAGTGGAGGATTTTGGATTCCACGCAAATAAGAATTTACCTGGATGATATTTTATGTATTCTATTGCTCCATTAATGGGGTACAGATTATTGTGTACGTTTAAAGGAGACATAAAGATAGAAACTTGTATTCTATTGTCTTTGAAAAACTCATTTTCGAGAGTTTCTTCAATAACAACAATTTTTCCATCGCAAGGTGCGTAAATATTTCCGTCAACGATATTGAAATTTCTTTTTGGAACTCTAAAAAACCAAATAAAAAATAATATAAAAAAAGAAAAAATTGGTAGTGTAAATGAAATAAAAGCATTATTAAATCCACTAATTATTCCTATAAGTAATAATAGAAAAATAGAATTCATAATTAAACCCCTACCTTCTTTGTGAATATTCATAATTATGTATAAAAGATTAATAAACTTATGATTGAAATTGAGATTAAAAGAGAATCCATTCTGTCCAACATCCCCCCATGTCCTGGAATTAAATTTCCAGAATCCTTTACATCTGCTTGTCTCTTGAATGAGGATTCAATGAAATCACCTGCTGTTGCACTTATTGGAATTAAAAAGGAATAAAATAGAAATGTTGTTGTATCATCATTAAAAAAGTATGCTGCAGAAAAAGCTGTAAATACGAAACCTCCGAAAAATCCTTCCCAAGATTTTTTTGGGGAGATAGATGGCATAATTTTATTTTTTCCAAACTTTACTCCAACTATATAAGCAAAAGAATCATACACACTTGTTAGAATAACTAAATATAATATAGGTGCAAAATTCCAGTTTTCAGTGTCATAGATGTTAAATGATAGATAATTCCATATTAAGATTTGAATCAAAATAAAGGGAATTAAGACATATAAAATTGCAATTATTTTAGTTTTTCCTTTTCTTAGTTTCCACATTTCATAAAGACATATAATGCCAATTAAAACAAACAGTGCTGAACAGCTAAGCGATGAGTAGCTAATGCCAAACAATAGAATAATAATATAAATTATACCAAAGATTAATCTATTTCTGTTTTCTATTGATATCATTCAGATATTATTTCTTTTGCTTTTGTAATATTTTTTTTTTGTGTGTAAATTTTAGCAGTTCCAAAATGATATGATGAATCTTGCTGATTCATAATAATTGCTTCAATATTATTTGATAAAAGCATATTCTTTATTACTTCTGCTTTAAATATATCATTTGTTGAATAAACTTCTATCCAGTTGTTATTCATTAACGGTAATTATTTTTTCTTTGTTTTTGATTCTTTTTCCTCTAATTTTTCTTCATGATAAGAAGTCCATTTTCTTGCTCCAAATATTGAAACTAAATTATCTTTAAAAATAACTTCATTGCTTAGAAGAGCATTTGCAAGCTCTTCAACTTTCTTTTTATTGTCTCTTAGTACTTTTAATGCTCTGTTGTATTGCTCTTCTATTAACTTACTAACTTCTGAATCAATAAGTTTTGCTCTTTCCTCCGAATATGGTTTGGTGAATCCTGAGTTTTGCCCACTTGAATCATAATAAGAAATGTTACCAAGTTTAGGGCTTAAACCGTAAATACTAACCATGGCATAAGCTTGTTTAGTTACTTTTTCTAAGTCAGATAGTGCGCCAGTAGATACTTTGTCAAAGAAAAGACTTTCTGCAGCTCTTCCTCCCAAAGCTGCGCAGATTTCATCTTTCATTTGCTCTGTTGTTGTGAGCTGACGCTCTTCAGGAAGATACCAAGCAGCACCTAAAGATCTACCTCTTGGAACAATAGTAACCTTAACTAGAGGAGAAGCAAATTCTAGCATCCAGCTTACCGTTGCATGTCCTGCTTCATGAAAGGCAATTGTTTTCTTTTCATTTGGAGAAATAATTTTTGATTTTTTTTCTAATCCACCAACAATTCTATCTACTGCATCAAGAAAATCTTGCTTGCCAACAGTTTTTTTAGATGTTCTTGCTGCTATTAACGCAGCTTCATTACACACGTTGGCTATATCAGCTCCTGAAAATCCAGGAGTTTGTCTTGCAAGAAAATTAACATCCATAGATTTTGCTAATTTGATCGGTTTTAAATGAACTTTGAAAATTTCTTTTCTTTCTACTAAATCAGGTAAATCAACATATATCTGTCTATCAAATCTTCCTGCTCTAGTCAAGGCTTTATCTAATATGTCTGCTCTGTTGGTAGCAGCCATAACTATGACACCTGTATTAGTTCCAAAACCATCCATTTCTGTCAATAATTGATTTAAGGTGTTTTCTCTTTCATCATTACTTCCAGTCATTGCATTCTTTCCCCTCGCCCTACCAATAGCATCTATTTCATCAATAAAAATAATGGATGGTGCCTTTTCTTTTGCTTGCTTGAAAAGGTCTCTAACTCTTGATGCTCCTACACCAACAAACATCTCTACAAAATCTGATCCTGAAAGGGAAAAAAAGGGCACTTTTGCTTCGCCTGCAACCGCTTTGGCTAGTAAAGTTTTTCCAGTTCCTGGGGGTCCAATAAGCATAGCACCTCTTGGTATTTTACCACCTAATTTCGTGTATTTTTCAGGTTTCTTTAAAAAATCAACAATTTCACTAATTTCTTCTTTTGCACCTTCTAGTCCAGCAACATCTTTAAAAGTAACTTTTATATTAGCTTTGTCAACTAATTTTCCTTTTGTTTTACCAATGCTAAAAATTTGACTTCCACCGCCAGCTCCGCCACTCATTCTTCTCATTATAAAAATCCATATCCCTATAAAAAAAACTAGAGGAAGAATCCATCCCAGAATATCACCAAAAACATCTTTTTTAGTTTCATAAGTAGGGGAAATTCTATCTTCATAATCAAAACTTTTTTGAACATCTTTTAAATCTTCATTAAATGTTTCAACTGACCCAATTTCAAAGAAATAATGAGGACCGTAGTTTGTGGTATTTCCAAAAGGTTGTTTGCTTACATCATTAAAGCTTTCTTCAGCAAGAAATTCTCTTTTGATATATATGAATACTTTTTCTTTATTGATAATTGTAATACGTTCAACTTTATTTTGTTGAAGCATGTTATTATTAAAATCTCTAAAGTTTGTCTTTTTTGTTATATCGGTATTAAAAAATTGTAATCCAATAAAAAATAAAAAAATAACAGCATAAACCCAATAGATATTGAATTTGAAAAATTTTGGATTGTTAGGTGTTTTGAATTTCTTTTTATTCATTTATTTATTCTTTATGAGAGGTTTTTTTAGCGTCACCCCATAACTCTTCGAGATTATAGAATGTTCGTGTTTCTTCTTGAAATATATGTAAAATAATATTTGAGTAGTCCATTAGAATCCAATTTGCATTATTGTCTTCTTCAACATGCCAAGGCTTTTGTTTTGTTATTTTTTGTACTTTTTTTCTGACATTATCTTGTATTGCTCTTACATGTGTACTTGAGGTGCCTGAGCATATAACAAAGAAATCACAAATGCTATTTTCAATTTTAGTGAAGTTTAGAGAAATTATTTTGTTGCCTTTAATAGATTCAATACTACTAACAATTGCCTCTAAAAGTTCATTTTTATTTGTTTTAAGCTTTGGCATAAATATTCTTAAATTTACAATTGCAAATTTAATCAATTCTATAAATAAATCTAGTAAATGTCCTCTAGTTTTTTCTCCAAAAATCAAATAAAATTAGATGAAACCGTTTCAACTAATGACTTCCTATTAGACTTGGATAAGATGACTTTTATAAATTCGAATGTTGTAGTAACTGCTAATTATCAAAAATTTGGAAGAGGAAAACAAATTAGAAAGTGGGAAAGTAAAAAAGGAAAAAATTTATTATTAAGTATCTTATTTAAACATAAACTGAAATTAAAAGAGCAATTTAATTTTAGTGTTATTATTTCTCTCGCTCTCAAAGATTTATTATCGGAAATACTAGATGACAAAGTTTTTATTAAATGGCCAAATGATATAATTGTTAATGATAAAAAAATTGCTGGATTTATTATTGAAAATAAAAGTAATAATTCTATGATTCATACTTCAATTCTTGGTATTGGATTAAATGTTAATCAGACATTATTTCAGAATTATAATCCTGAGGCAACTTCTGTAATTAAGTTAACTAAAAAAGAGTCAGATGTTGATTTAATAAAAGATAGGTTATTGTTTTATTTAGAAAAATATTATTTATTAGAGGATAGTTCCGTTAAAAACTTACACAACTACAATGAATGTTTATATGCTAAAAATAAAGATTTTAAGTTCAAATCTAAAAATAAGGTATTTGAAGGGAAAATTCTAAGAGTGAAAAAAAGTGGGGAGATAATAATTAAGACAGAAAAAAAAGAAAAAACCGTGGAACTTTATGATTTAGAATATATTTATTAAACCTTTTTTATTATTTCTGTAAATCTATCAAGAAATATATTTATCGGCTTTTGAACAAGCATTTTCATCATAAAATTTAGTTCCATATTTATTTCAATGGATACTTTACTGCTATCTTTATCATTTTCAGAAATGTAACAAGACATATTGAATGGAATATGACTTTTTATTGATTCAAATTTGATTTTTTTGAAAGCTTGTTTCTCTTTAATTCTAAGAGACATTTTGGGTAGAGATTCAATCTTAAAGCTGCAGTTGTTTGTATTGGACTCAAATTCTTCGACATCACTGGGGAGGTAATCTTTAAGATTATTAAGGTCTGTAAATTTAGTAAATAGATCTTTGCTGTTTAAATTAGCAATTACTTCTTGACTTTTAAAATTAGTTGACATTTACATTTTATTATTATTGCAAATTTACTAATAAATTTTATTATATAGTTTTTTTTAAAAAATATTATGCGTTTTAATTAGATTGACCAATTTTTCGGATCATTTCTCCACTGTTCAAGAATTTTTACATCTTTATTTTGAATGTAATTAGATTTTAGAGCTTCATTTATTAAAGTTTTGTAATCGCATAATGAATTTTTAATACAATTATATTTTTTGAAATTTTCATCTGCTTCTTTAAAACTGTAAGTAAAGATTGATAGTAGACCCCTAACATTTAGATCTTCATTTCTTAATGCCTCTACTGCTGCAAGAGAACTTTTGCCACTACTTATTAAATCTTCTATTACAACTATTGATTGACCTGAATTGTAGTATCCTTCAATTAGATTCTTCTTTCCATGACTTTTATTAGTTGCTCTAACATAAATAAAGGGTAGCCCAAGCTCTTCAGCCACAAGTGCACCAATAGCAATTCCTCCTGTAGCTACACCTGCAATGACATTTACATGTGGATATTGCTCTTTTATTATCTCACATAATTTAATTCTTATGTGTGTTCGTATAGATGGAAATGATAATGTTTTTCTATTGTCACAATAAATTGGTGATTTCCATCCAGATGCCCAAGTGAATGGATTGTCTGGTTGTAAAATAATTGCTTTAATTTGTAATAAAAATTTTGCTATTTCTTTAGCATCTTCTTGAAAATTCACCATGCAGCAAAAATATAAAGTTTTCATTAACAATCAACCTAAAATAATAGATCATAATTGGAAACAATTTTGTGAAAATTATAAAATGATACATGCATCAGGTGGTGTTGTTTTTAATAATGATAATCTATTAATGATTTTTAGAAATGGTTTTTGGGACTTGCCAAAAGGAAAAATAGAAATAAATGAATCAGAAATGGAGTGTGCAGTTAGAGAAGTAGAAGAAGAATGTGGAATAGATAAATTAAAAGTTGTAAAATTTTTAAAATATACATATCATACTTATGTTGAGGATGATCAAGCTATCTTGAAGAAAACATCTTGGTACTTAATGTTATCAAATTCCAAGAAAAAACTAACACCACAAAAATCTGAGGGTATCTCAAAGGTTATTTGGGTTAGTAAAAATGATATTTCTTTCAAGTTGGAAAATTCATTTGAAAATATAAAAGATCTTTTAAATAATATTTAATTTTATACTTTAGAACTATGAAAATTAATAAGGATATTAGAAAATCAAATACTTTAGATGGAGATTTTTATTGTTCTAATGAAATGTTTGAAATAGTTAGAAAAAATATTTTTGACAGAAGTTGGCAGTTTGTTTGTTCTAGTGAAGAATTAAGTCAAAATAATTCTACATATCCATTTTATTTTATTGATGAATTTATTGCAGAGCCTTTAGTGCTTATAAATAATCATAATAAAATTAATTGTTTTTCTAATGTATGTACCCATAGAGGTAATGTTTTAATTGAAGAAAAATCTGTTCTAAAAAATAATATTGTCTGTAATTATCATGGAAAATCTTTTAATAAATTAGGTGAATTTGTTTTGATGCCTGAAAGTGAGGGAATGGAAAACTTTCCATGCTCTAGTGATGATTTAACTAAGGTAGATTTAAAAAATTTTTTTCAATTTCAATTTGTTTCCCTGAATCCTATTATTCCTTTTGATGATTTAATAAGTGAGATGAAAAGTAGAGTTTCGTGGATGCCTTTTGATAATTTAAAGCTTAGATCAGATCTTTCTAAATCTTATGAGATTGATGCTAATTGGGCTTTATATTGTGATAATTATCTTGAAGGTTTTCATATTCCATTTATTCATAAAGATTTAAATGCTACATTAGATTATAAGAAATATGATGTTGAGATTTTAAAATATTCCAACTTACAAATTGGATATGCTGAAGAAAATGATATTTGCTTTGACATCCCTAATAATTCAGTCGATTTTGGTGAAAAAATTGCTGCCTATTATTTTTGGATTTTCCCAAACATCATGTTTAATTTTTATCCATGGGGAATATCTATAAATATTATAAAGCCTGTTGCTGTTAAAAAAACTAAAATTGATTTTATTTCTTTTGTTTGGGATGAAGATAAATTAAATAAAGGTGCAGGAGGTGATCTTGAAAAAGTTGAATTAGAAGATGAAGAAATTGTTCAAAGAGTTCAAAAAGGTGTTGGATCAAGATTTTATAAAAATGGCAGATTTTCTCCCAAAATGGAAAAGGGAGTTCATCATTTTCATTCTTTAATCAGCAAATTTCTGTTTAAATAATTATTATATATTTGCTAAAATGCAAAATGTCTTTTTCAATTCTGAAAACAACAATTTTTTCTTGTGTTTTACGTTAACTTTAAAAAATATTCTTAAATATGTCAAGTAGAGGTAGACCCACAACAAGAGCAAAAGGTTTGAAAAATGGTTTTTATATTGAGCTAAAAGTTAAAGGTTCAAATAAGGCTACAAGAATTATGAGAGAAACTCATGAACAAGCTATGCTGGCTTTAACTCAATTTCAAAATAAAATTGTTAGATACTTAGGTGAGGTTAAAGATAATTACTGGATGGATGGGGATAATAAAGGTAAGAAAGTAATCTAGCAAAATGAAGGACCTTAAGTTTGTTTGGGAATTTTTTGGTTCCGATTCAGAACAACTTGCAAAACATCATTTAAATCATTTAAAAGAATTTCTTTTTAAAGAAGAAATAATATTTTCAAAGATTGGCACTAATAAAGAATCTTTAAATTTTTCTTACAGTTTTGTTGTTTTAAGTACTAGCTATTTAGAAATAATTAAATCAACATTAAAACCACATAAAGCTTTTAAAGTTTAATTATTTATAATCATTCAATATTCTATGCCAAGCATAGGATTTTATTAATAAATATTTATTTTTGTTTGTATATATTTGAATAATGGGCCAGTACC
>Ga0222715_10002811_pt1 | contig 15730 bp, 17 predicted proteins | sample C33_9DmetaG_FD_165056 | JGI IMG/M metagenome (GOLD analysis project Ga0222715, IMG submission 165056) | Estuarine water microbial communities from San Francisco Bay, California, United States - C33_9D | ecosystem: Environmental > Aquatic > Marine > Unclassified | place: USA: California...
TAGAGGAAGTATCGTCCAACGATAGTGATGATGATCTATCGTATTTTAGTAAACTTGCTGAGGACGATTAATCTATCTCTCTCACTTTCTCAATTGGGTAGCCTTCGGGCTACCCACTCAATAGAGGTATAATATTATTATGACAAGAATTATTAATCTTTCAGAAACAAAAAGACAAGAGTTTACTTCAGATGATGTTGAATATAATAAAAAATATTGGATTGACTCTGACAAATTTAATCATCTACGAGAGTTTATGACTCTAGTGGGATATAAAGCACTTCCATTTAAAAGTGTTAAGTGGGAACCAATAGAAGGTGTATCTACACAAAAACCAAGGTCAAGTGGTTCAAATGAAGCTAAAGAAGAATTAGAAGAAAGTATAAGAGATGGATGGCAATTAAAAGAAGATCCATTACACGTCATATCATATCTAGGTAATCTTAATCATGGCACAGGTAAAACTAGATATGAAATACTATCAAGTAGTTATAACTACAAAAACGCACCTACGGCTATTTGGGAACCAAAAGGCGAAAACGAATTTGAACAAATAAGTAACATAGAGGCAGCACAAATATTTTTAAATGGTAAACCTAAGAGCGCTGTAGCAGGTTATAACACAAAAGAAGATATTAAGACTATGTTAATTAGTGTAGCGAAAAGATACAAAGAGGCATATCCTAAATTTACAGATTTAGATTTACAAGACGTTTTAACAAAACAAAAAGACAAAGCTACAAAAGGCGATCCAAGATGGAAAGGCACTAAACTTTCATCTGTCATAAATGAAGTTATGGATATTGAAAGTAATAAACCTTTAGATATTTACACTTATGATAATGATGAAAAAGTAAAATTAGCTGTAGAAAATCTAAAAGGTTATGATGAAAAGAAATTATATTTTCCTGTATCAATGGAAACTGCTACAAATGCTGTTGTTAAAGGAATATTAAAAGCTGTTGCACAAAAAAAACAAGTCCATATAATTCCTTATCTTAAATCTTTGCCCACATCTAAACAAGAAGATTATATAAAAGTTTTTAACAGTAAGTATAAAAAATTTATAAAACAATATAAAATTGTACTTAATCTTATTAAACCAACATTTCAAAAGAAAGTTTTATTATTAGGTGCTTTTCCTATGGTAAAAGCAGAACATGCTAAACACGTACCAGTAAAACCATATGTTGAAAATAAAAAAACTTCCTAATATTGATAGACGGGCATACAAAGGTTTATTTAAACCAGAGAACCCACAAAAGTATAAAGGTAATCCTAAAAATATAGTTTATCGTTCCTCGTGGGAAAAACGATTTATGAAATATTGCGATAAAACTAAAGAGATTATTGAATGGGGTAGTGAAGAAATAGCTTTATATTATAGAGGTATTGACAATAAATCACATAGATATTTTCCTGACTTCTATATGAAAGTTAGACAACCAAATAACACATTTAAAAAGTTTTTAATTGAAATCAAACCTAAAAAACAAACAAGAAAACCTCAACCAGGTAAGATAAAAACAGCTTACTACAAAAGAGAATTGTTGACATATGAAACAAATAAACGTAAATGGGCAACAGCATTTGCATGGTGTAAAAAACACAATATGTCATTTAAAATACTTACCGAAGATCATCTAAAAACATTCTAAAATTGTCATAAATAGTAGTATGGCAAGCGTATTTGATACAATCAAACAAAAAGCAGGCGATACAGATAAATCGGCTACATGGTATAGAACACAAGTAAATAAGATTGCTAGTGGTACTACAGCAGGTCAATTATTCAGACAAGGTAAACTTACAGGTAGACCTAGTGTGGGTAGATTGAACTTGTTTGGGTATAATCCTAAGTTAAGAAAAACATTACCATATTACGATATATTTCCATTAGTGTTGCCATTAGAACCAATAACAGGTGGGTTTATGGGTATGAACTTTCACTATCTACCACCTTTGTTAAGATTTAGACTATTAGAACGTATGCAGGCAACTGCTACAGATCAACGATTTGATAGTAAAACAAAATTTGATGTAACTTATGATAATGTAAAAAATATAAGAATTGTAAAACCAACAATTAAAAAGTATTTGTATTCACATGTACAAACAGGATTTTTAAGAATAAATGCAGATGAAGCTGCAGTTGCAATATACTTGCCTGTACAAAGATTTAAAAAGGCAAGTGAAGCACAAGTTTATTCAGACAGTAGGAGATTTATTTAATGTCAATAATTAGTGTAGGCAAAAGAATAGGCGATATCGATATACGAGTTGGTATACCACCATCAAAAGGACAATTTGATAAAGGTGAAACTAACAAAAGATATGGATACATTAATTCATCAACAAATACTAATTCAGTATTTAATAAATTTAGATCAGGTTTAACACAATCTGGCGGACTAGCAAGACCAACTCAATTCATAGCAACAATTGATGGACCTGTAAGTGCAAACATACTTTCTAATAATCCAAATGTTAATATAACTGATGATGACATAAGAATGTCAAAAAGTAGATCATTATCTGATGCTATAAGAAAAGGTCTAAATTTAAGAATGGATTTATTTTGTGCTGAAGCTTCAATACCAGATAAAACTATAACAGATGATGTAAACGAACAGTATTATGGACCGAGTAGAGCATTTGCTAAAAATGTACAATTCAATGATCTTACACTTACATATTACACAGGTATAAATTTTGATGAAAGAATATATTTTGAAGCATGGCAAAATGCTATGATTGACCCTATAAGTCACAATGTAGGTTATTATGACGACTATGCGTCACCATGTATGATAACAATTACACCTGTTGTAAAATCATTTACATCAGCGTTACAAAAAATAGATCCAAAGTCATTTGGAACAGTTGGAGAATACAGGCAAGCAGTAAGAAGTAGTTTAGGAAACACTTCTGGTTTTTCAGCATATCAAGTACAATTTTATGAAGTATGGCCAAAAACAATTGCTTCTGTACCATTAAGTTATTCTGATACAAATGCATTAGTTAAAACAACAGTAACCTTTTCATACAGAAACTATGCTACATCAGCATGGAGTTATTTACGATCAGGTGCTTCAGAATATTCTAATATAGATAGAACAGAATACAGATCAAACCTTACAGCAATTCAAACAGGACTATTAGATAATTTACCTTTTGGTATAGGTAATGAAATAGGTAGAGTTGGAAGACAAGTGTTTGATACTATAAAAAATAGAATACCAATAGGTAGAGTAACAGGTGGAATATTATTTCCAAAAGGAATGCCTGACGCTACTGATTTTAGAAATTTAATATTAAATTAAGGAGTGAAGATGAGTATACCATTAATGAAAGTGCCTGAATATGAGTTGACGTTATCAAATAATGTAAAGATTAAATATAGACCATTTTTAGTAAAAGAAGAAAAAATACTATTATTGGCAAATGAAAATCAAAATGAAAATGAAATGATCAATACATTAATTAATATGGTTCAAAGCTGTGTTAAAGGCGATGTAGATGTAAAAAAGTTGCCTGTATATGATTTTGAGTGGTTATGGTTAAACATAAGATCAAAATCAATTGGTGAGGTTATACAATTAAAGTTAAAATGTCCAGATGATGAAACACAAGTTGTTGATTATGATTTTAACATTGATCAAGTAAGACCAGATTTAAACAAAAAAGTAAATACAAAAATAGAATTTGCTGACGACTATGGTATTATTATGAGAGTACCAACAATAAAAGAAGTAGCAAATAAAAGAACTATTATTGATTTGTCAATTAATTTGATGAGGGATTGTATTGCTCAGATATATCAAGGAGAAGAAGTTTTTGAAGCAAGTGAATTAGAAAAAACTGAATTAGATCAGTTTTTAGAAAATTTAACTATGTTTCAATTCAAAAAAATAAAAGATTATTTTGAGTCTTTGCCTATTATATCTCATACAATAGAGTATAAAAATCCTAAATCAGGTACTGAACATAAATTATTATTACAAGGTGCAACTGATTTTTTTCAGTTACCCTCTTACATGAGAGCCTAGAGAGTTTTTATCGTACTAATTTTGCTTTAATGCAGTACCATAAATATTCTTTAAGTGATTTAGAAGACATGCTGCCATGGGAGAGGGAAATATATGTTGAATTGTTAATGCAACATATAAGAGAAGAAAACGAGAAGATTAGAGAAAAACAAAGAGGGAGAACATAATGTTAGAAACAGGAAAATACATAATTAAAAACGTGTGGGTATTTTTACGAGATGAAGTACCACAATTTTTATCAAACTGGAGAATGATACCAAGAGTTTTCATGCTGTTGTATGGTGTTGCGTTTTACGAAACAATGCAATGGTTTATGACACTATCTGAACCAAACAATGCACAAGCAGGTTTTGTATCTGTAGTTGTTGGTGCAGGTGCAGCTTGGTTTGGTTTGTATGTAAATGGTAAACCTAGTAAAATAGAAATAGATAAGAAATAATAATGGCATTACAATCTAAGTTTTTTAAAAAAGGCAATCCAGAAGACTTTAGTAAGATTCTTAAAAGACAAAAAGAACAAGAGTCTGACCCTAAGTTTGCTATATCTGATGCTTTGCAAGAATATCAACAACAATTAGAAAAATCTGCTGGGTATCAAAATCAAAAACAATTAAACAATGCTCAAATTAGACAAGATATAGTTAATTATGTTATAGATTATGGACCTGGCAATTTAGAACAATTGAAAGGAATGGAATATGATGAAGCAAAAACTTTACAAAAGACAATTGAAAAAGAAATAGGTGAATACGAAGGATTACACAACAAAGGTATTATTTCAGATGAAGAATTAATTTTTATAAGAGAAACTGTAGGTAAAACAAACGAACAATTGAAAAAAGTTTTAGGATTAACTACAAAACTATCATTATCGTTTAGAGATTTTAAAAAAGAATTAAAACCATTAAAGTTAGCAAGACGAATTGGACTAACAAATATACCAATTATTGGTAAAAGAATTGAAAGAGAAATTGAATCTGAAGAACGAGCAGAGAGTAAAGCATTAACTTTAAAAAGAAGATTAAGAACAAAACAAGCCAAAGAAGAATTTAAAACTGGTGGTGAAAGTCCTATACAAAGACCTGTAGAAGGTAGAGAAGAATTAGTAAAAGAGGCAACTTCAGCAGTATTAGGTCAACCTGCAAAAACACCAGGATTGTCAAAAGAGCAAATAATTGAAGAAGAAAGAGAGTCTGATCAGCAGTTTGAAACATCATCTGGTTTATTAGAAAAAATATTAATTGCACAACAAGATACAAACGAGATATTACTAGGTAAAGGTAATAAAATGACAGGTGGTAATGAATTTGGCATATTAGACTATCTTGGCATTAAATCACTTCTAAAAGGTCCTAAAGGTTTAATTAGCAAAATTGGTATAGCAACTGCTAGTTTAGCAGGTTTTGGATTAAATGTAGCAACTGCTGGAGGTATATTAGGTGGACTTACACTTGGTAAAATTATAGAGTATTTTTTTGGTGGAAGAAAAGATAATCCTAATGAATTGAATCAAATAAAAGAAAGTAGTCAGTTTGGTGTAATGGATGAAACTAATTTAGATGTTGGTGATGAATTTGAAAAAAGAAAACTTGCTATAATGAAAGATGAATTTGACAAATACAAGTCAGCATTAGGTGAGATGACTTTTGATGAGTTTGTAGAAGGCAGAAAGGCAGCTAAAGTTGGTAAATACATTGAAGGTGGTAAAAATGATAAAGCAGGTAATGAAGAATCTATGAAAAACATAGGTAAAATAAAATTATACAATGAAAATCCTGATAAGTTTGAAATGATGTATCCAGACAGACCGTGGTATAGCAAATTTACATCAGGTGTATTTACAGGTTCTACTGAAGATTTAAAAAAAATGTATTCAGGACAATCTGCTGCTATGGGTTTAACTGATACGAGTTACCCAATAAAAATAGAAAAATTAAATGAATTAAAAATAAAAGAAATTGAAAAGAGTACGGTAGAAAGTGGTCCACCAAGTGTCATTATGCAAAAAGGTGGTGACTCAATTACAACAAATAACACATATGAAACTAACACATCATCTATAGGATCAGAAATGACCGATAGACGATTTTTCCATGATATAGGGTAATAAATATTAATATGTTTAATTTTAAAAATCCATTCAAAGCATTATCAAATGTAATTAAAACAGGTACAGCTGCTAAAAACATTGCAATGTCAAGCAATTTACCTACTATTAATTCATTATCAAAAGGTGTTATTGATTACAATCCTACAAACATAAATTACAATTCAGGTAGCGGTGCTGCTAAATCATCAACAACAGGTTCAAACTTTTTTGTTTATCCTGTTGATAAACAAGACCAAGAGCATTACATATTATTTGATATTGTACAAAGACAAGACAAAACAACAAGTGGTGGTGGCCATCCAAGTGCAACGACATCATTTGCAAATAATAATGTAGGTGGTGTAAATAATCCAGGTGCAACTGTACAATCTCAAAGATTGAATACGGTCATCTATGGTGCAAATAGATTTTTTGGTGAAGGTGGAAAACTAGGATTTATACCTACAGGTAAAGGTGCTGAAAGAACAGTGGTCTCTACAATTGCAATTTACATGCCACAGACACTTAAATTTAATTTAGCGGCAGATTATGGACCTGCTGAAATAGGAGCAATTACTGCTTTGGGTCCTGCATTAAAGGATTATTTTAGTTCAGGTTTTGACACTTCTAATTTAGGTTCAATTATTCAACAAGGAGCAAAAACAATAACAGGATTTTCATCATTTATAACAGGCGGTCTAGGTACAGGTCTCAATGCTGCATTACAAAGAAGAACTGGTATTGCACCAGCAGCGATGACGGAAATGATTTTCAATGGTATTGACTATAGAAATTTCAGTTTTGAATTTAAACTTACACCAAGATCGAAGAAAGAGTCGGATGTTATAAAAAACATGATAAGAGAATTTAAACTAGGCATGTTACCAGAACGATATGGCACAGGTAGTATTGCCGCATATAAAATTCCATTTGAATTTGTAATACGATTTATGAAAGGTACCAAGATTAATCCTTACTTAGAACAAATAGGTTTATGCGCTTGTACAGGTGTGGATATTGACCATGGAGATAAATTTTCAACTCATACTCATGGTGATCCTGTTACTACTAATCTTACATTAACATTTAGAGAACTAGAACTAATAGAAAAACAAAGATACAAAGAATTAAACCCTTACTAATATGGCAGATTATTTTTCATACTTTCCTAAAATACTTTATGATGCTGCTGGCAACGGCAACTATAAGGTAGTAACTAATCTATTAAATCGTGTTGTTATGAAACAAGGTTTAAAAGATGTGGCAGCTATTTTTGACACCGTAAGTGTACAAGGTGAAATGTCACCTGAACATGTTGCTGAAGAATATTATGGCAATCAAAAATATTATTGGGTAATACTATTGTTTAATAATATCAAAGATAGATTTTACGATTGGCCTTTACCGCAACAAGATTTTGAAAATTATGTAAACGACAAGTACAGTAATCCAAATGCTGTTCATCATTATGAGATAGACCAAGAAAGCGGTGCCACATCATCATTTGATAATTCACATAAAGTACAAGTAAATAGTACCGTATCAGGTGCAACTGCTGTAACAAATTACGATTACGAATTAAGAAAACAACAAGACAAAAGTAGAATAAGACTTTTAAAACCAGATTATATTGAATTAGTGGTTGAAGAATTTACAACACTATTAGGTAATTAATGAATGAGCGACAAACCAAAATACAAAGATAATGAGTACCGATATCCTGGCGATTTTAGAGCAAAAGAGATTTTACTTTACAGTTACAGTGGTAACATACTAGACATATCCGAATTAACTGCTGTACTAAACATCTATCAAAGCATTGACTCACCATTTATAAGTGGTAATTTAATGTTCTTTGACTCAGTAGGTGCTACAGATAGTTTGCCAATTATTGGTAATGAATTTTTAGAATTTAAATTAAGAACACCAATAGACGCTGGTTTAGATGAAGAAATAGACGCAAGTAATCATCGGTTTCAAGTCTATGAAAAAAAATCAATCAAAACAGCACAAAACGTACAAGCCGTTGGTCTATTTTTTACATCACAAGAAAAAATAAGAAATGAAAGATTACGAGTTTCAAAAACTCTATCTGGCACATATTCTGAAATGGTTGAAACCCTTGTAAAAGGCGACAAGACATTATTAAACACCAAGAAAAACTTGTTTGTAGATCAAACACTAGGCAATTACTCATACACTTTTCCAAATGTAAGACCGATGGATGGTATTATGCAAGTAGCATCCTTATCTGAACCAATTAATTTTAGAACACCTGATTATTTGTTTTTTGAAAACAATAGAGGTTTTCATTTTAGATGTTTAGAAAGTTTGTATAGAGAAAGTGCTGATAACACACGAACACGACCGTTTGTTGCTTATTTTGATTTGTTATCTGCCTTTAATGCAAACTTTGGTTCACCTGATGAAGAAACAGCATCACCAATGACCAAACCTTATTCATTTACATTTAACAATTCATATGACACATTAACAAATACAAGAACAGGAATGTTTGGTAGTTCAATGTATGCACATGATTTGATTGATAAGAAATTTATTAAAACAAATCTATCCTATACAAGTTATTATGACCGTGCATTACACATAGACGCTCCTGATGGTATTGGCAATCGTTATCAAGGCATTATGCCACCAGGTCCAGCTGACTTTGATGATGAATATACTGTTAATGATAAAAATGCTGGGTCAACAAATAAAAAACAAGTAGATGATTTAACACTTTCAAAAATGAATCGTCTTGGTGCAGGTAAACGTAAGTACATGGACGATTATTTTGCTAGAGTGTTTGTATCGCCAAATACACGTCATAATCATATAAGAAATAGTGAAGGTATAGCATCCGATCCTAGAATAGAACAAAAACAGGCATTATCACAATCAACTAGAGATTACTTTTCCATTATTGTAGATGTGCCAGGTAACTTTACTTACAATGCAGGCGATTTAGTATGGTGTGAAATACCGTCATACAATGCTGCAATGGCAAACAATGAAACATCATTAACCAGAGAGGGTAAAATAGATCCGTTATTAACAGGTCGTTATTTAATTAAATCATTACATCATCAAATTGATTTTATGGATCAAAAACACACTACAGCCGTAACCGTAGTACGTAACATATTTGCAAGTGATTTACCAAATGCAGAAACATTTAAGGCAAATGCACAATTTAGAACAAAACCAGTAGATGTAATAGGGTCAGGTATTGACCTTGCTACACTTAACCCTATGAAAAATCTAAAAGACTTGAAAATACCGTCACCACAGATAAGTACCGTAGAAGACATTGCTAAGACATTAGGCGTAGATTTGAATACAAGTGACTTAAACGTCAAGGATGCCGCTAATAAGGCGGTAAATGCCGTTTTAAACAGTACTTCCAATAGGGTATTACAAAACAAATACCTTGCACAGATCAATAGTGCCGTATTAGATAGAAAAACAGTAGTAGAAAAGATTGCTCAAAAGGCAAAATTACAACTAGGTGGTATAAACCTTAATGCTGTTGCAAATCTATCAAATTTACAAGGTATGGCAAGAGATAGATTAGCAGAGGGTATAAGAGGTAGAGTCAATAACTTTGTTCAATCCTCTATAGTAAGTTTTAAAAACACAAACGTATTTAAGTCTGCTTCAAGTTTTTTTAAAGGTAAATTCTTCTAGTATGCTCAACGTTTATTGCGAGTTTAGAAAAAATTTTCCATATAAGGGTTAATACGGCCACAAGTAAGGACACAATAGAGCAATGTACAAACAATGTAAGAAATATACTAAATAAATAGAATTCCAAAGAACCAAAGATAATTTGAAACATATGAAAGAAGAAGATACACTAATTAACGAAGGCACATTCCAAGAATATGACTACAATAATGAAGACCATGAATGTGAATGGAAACGAGTGCATAGAGGGTGGCCTCCATATAGTGCTTCGCACCGCGGCGCCTACGCAAATAGTAAAAATACGGATAAATATAAGGAGGTGACCGCTTTAAATACGGCACCTTATGGGAATTTTTTATGGCACTAACAGATTTTATGGGGAAAGACGGTTTCATCTGGTTTGCAGGTGTTGTAGAGGACAGACAAGATCCTCTTAAACTTGGCCGTGTTCGAGTACGTTGTTTAGGTTATCACACGGAAGATAAGAAAGTATTGCCTACTTCAGACTTACCTTGGGCACATCCACTGTTACCTATTACTTCATCAGGCATATCTGGTATTGGCCATACTCCACTTGGTCTATTAGAAGGCAGTTGGGTGATTGGTTTCTTCCGTGACGCAGATACAAAACAAGACGCAGTAATCCTTGGTTCATTGCCAGGCATACCTACAACTACAGGTGCAATTAACAAGGCAGAGGGACTTGGTTTTTCAGACCCTAATGGCATTTATCCTAAATACGCAAATGAGAGTGATGTCAATAGACTCGCACGGAATGACGCAGATAATGAAAGTATTACACTTACAGCAAGAAAGACCCTACGAAACGCAAATTATACAAACATACCTACGGCAACTATACAGGCCGTATTTGACACAGCAAGTGAGGGTGATATATGGTCCTTACCAGAAAACACTTACGCTGCTCAATATCCTTATAATCATGTATATGAAACCGAATCAGGTCATCTATTAGAATTTGACGATACACCAGACAAAGAGCGTATATTGCTTTATCACCACAGTGGTACTGAAACAGAAATTACGGCCGCAGGTACAGTAAATAATATTCATAAAGACTCAACCTATACGATAACCGAAAAGAACAACAAGGTCTACATTAAGGGAGACTCTGATGTAACCTTAGGTGGCCGACATAAAGTCATCATTAACGCAGATGGTGAAACAAATAATCACTATGATATACAGGTCGGCCCTAACGCAAATGTCAATATACAAGTAGATGGTGGGAATGTCAATGTTACCGCATTAACCTCTCAAAGCGGCCCAAATACAGTAGGTGGGGATATAAACCTATTTGCAGGTAAGAATATTACAATGCAGGCCGTCGGTACATTGTCAATTGCCGCTAATAAGATAGAAGAGGTATCACAGACAACGACCACAAGAAGTGCTCAAAATGAGTACCATACATACGGTAACCCAATTGACCATAACTAATCACTATTAAAACTGGCTGGGCTTTCTAATCTATAAAAGTAGTAAGTAACATATGAATATAACACGGTCGCAAACTCAAGGCAAAACCATAGCCTTTTATATGAAAATTTTTTTCGTGCTATTTTTTGTGCTATTAAGTGGATGTGTTAAAGTGTCAATAGCATGTAACGTTAATAATATAGAAGAAATCGCATCCGCGGTCGAAGACTGTAAAGAGAATCCTACGATGGGGATTAAGGGTACATTCTAAGGAGTTAAACTTTTATACATAGTTATGTTGAGTCCCAGAAAAAGATGCTAGAGCTAACAGAAAACGCAGTTAAACGATTATCTTACATAGCAGATAAGGCAGGCACTCGTTATGTGAGATTAGATATTAAGGGTGGTGGATGTGCAGGTTTTAATTATGACTGGTCTACTACAGATACAAGGGAAGACAAGGATCTATTGTTTGCTGATGTATTGTTAATATCAAGCGATTTAGAGTTTTACTTGTTAGGTACAGAATTAGATTGGGTAGAAGATACGTTTAAGGCCGAGTTTGTTATATCGAACCCTAATAGTAAAAGCAGTTGTGGCTGTGGGGAATCGTTTAGTATCTAGCCTATCTTAAAATTTTTTCGCTAAACTTCGAGTCTAATCTGATGTAAACTGTGCGGTTTTTTATAAATATAGTAAAGAGAGAGATAAATGAGTCGTTCCCATTTAGAACAAGTATTAGGTACTAAACTTCCGATAGTAGATACAGGTGGTGTCAAAACTGTAAGTATCTCTAGTGGTGTATTAGATATTGATTTTAATTACGGTGTCCATGTCGTAGCACATGACGCCAATATTACTTCTATTACCTTTTCAAATGTTAAAACAGATTATTCTTCTAAAAATGAAGTCTTAGTTATTTTAACACAAGACATTACAGGTGGTCGTACAATTACATCTTCAGGTTTTTATACAGCAGGTGGTTTAGGTTTAGATATATCAACAACGGCAAATCATATTAATATGGTCACTTTCTTAACGACTGACGGTTCTACATTCTACGGATTTAGTAATGGCAAAAACTTTAGTTAGAGGTTATCATGCCAATAGCAATTACTCCCACAACTAGTTACGGAAACAAAACAGTATCGGGTACTACATCTGCCAACGCACTTGTATTACTAAAAAATCCTTCTTCAGGTCAAGTTGTAGCCACAACAACAGCAGACGGTTCAGGTAACTACTCATTTACAGTTTCTAATTCAATACCTTTACAAGTATCGGTACCCTCATCTGTTGACCCACAATTACAAACAACAATAGACATTACTTCACCTGCTACGCCGTATTCTGATTTTGGTAATGACCAAGTACCTATGGCGGTTGCAGACTTTCCACAAACAACAGGTTCATCTGCTAGTTATTATATTGGAACACCTACAGTATCAATTGTAGATACAACAGGTTCAGGTTCAGGTGCTGAAGTTTCTGTAACTATGGCAAATGTGGGTGACCCTTATGCTAGTTATAGTAGTCGTGTTATAGATAGTGAATTATATGGTGGTGTGGCAAAACCTTTACGACAATATACAATATCAAAATTAGGTAGTGGTTATGAAACACCTAAAATGAGAATTACAGGTACACAAGTTTTAAGTACAGGTTTAACACCAGAACAATTAGAAACACAATTAGGTATTACAACAGGATTTACATATAATGGTTTTAACTTTTATACCGAAGTAAGAACAAGAGATATAAGTTGTATTACAAGACAAATAGGTGTTGTGGGTGTAACAGGTGTTGAACAAGTTTTAGGTTCAGACCATTCTACTTGGGGAGATTATGGTAATGATTATAGAGGTGGTCGTTGTACAGCGACCTTTCCTGGTGAACAAGATGTTACAGAACCAGCAGATGACAGTTCAGTAGATGGCGCAACAGCATTACAAGATTTAAAAAATGTGGTAGATAATGCAAACTATTATAATGGTTCTCAATTAGCGGCCTACTATGCAATTATCTATGGGCAAAATCCAAACGATATAACACACACAGGTAATCCAGCTGCACCGTTTAGTGGTGTGCCTTCAAATGCTTTAGATGGTGGTGCTGTATGGGCATATAATCAAAATCCAAAAATTATTTCAAAACAAGAATTGGATTTATTAAAAGGGTACTTTGGTAGAAAACTTATGGTAGAACCTATATCAAGTATTTTACCTACTACTGCTTTTTGGAATTCATATACAGCTGCAACAGTTTTGTTAGGTGCTTGGAATCTTGGTCAAGGTGTTTTTCAAACTTCTATTGTAACTGAATTAGTAAGTTTTGTTAGGCAATATAATGGTGTAGTAATTTCTGATATGTCACAAAGAATTAAACCTATATTAGATAAAATCACAGCAGCTGGTGGTAAAGATTTTAATACACTACAAACACAAACTAATAGTGGACAAAGAGTCTTATGGAATTTTAATGGTACAGAACCAACGAATTCCAATCTTTAATTTTCTTAATGTAAACTGTGTGGTTTTTATATAAATAATATTATTAGTAATTTTATATTTTTTTTTCTTCCGAACATTGTCGAAAACTAACAAAGGACTTAAAGGACTTACACTATGCCTAAAAAGCCTAAGAAGATTACTATATCGTCTTTAAAGAAAAAGGCACCCAAGGTACCAGACTTTACTTGTGTGTCTATTGATAATGTTATTGAGAAGTTGGAAAAACTTGTTGAAAAGAAAAAAGCGTTAGATAAAAAATCTTTAAAAGACTTAACAAAACGATTAGAAAAATTAAGAAGTGCTAATGAGAACCTACGAGAAAGTGGTATCTATTGGTACGAAAAACTAAAACTGTTATTAAAAAATAGATAGGAGGTCTCCTATGAATTATTATTTTACAGGTGCTCTTATAATATTGTTAATACTTTTTACATTGATGGTTGCGCCTTATCCGTATTAATATGAAATTTTTGTTACAATAGGGTTTCCTATGTTAAATACTTACGATAGTTATTAAACTATCAATCTCTAAAGTAAAACATAGGAAACCTAAATGAGAAAATTATTATTCAGTTTAATTATGATTTTGATGACAACTACATTATATGCAAGGGACCAAATATCAATTGTTGGTTCTTCAACCGTATTTCCATTTGCAACTGTCGTAGCAGAAAAAGTAGGTAAACAAGGTCTTAAAACACCTGTGATTGAATCTACTGGTACAGGTGGTGGTATGAAATTGTTTTGTAAAGGTGTTGGACCAAATACACCTGATATGACAAACGCAAGTCGAGCTATTAAACCAAAAGAAAGAGATATGTGTTTTAACAATGGTGTTACAGATATTTCACAAGTCATTGTTGGTTTAGATGGTATTGCATTTATCCATTCAGCAGAAAACAATACAGTTAATTTTACAGTAGAACAATTATGGCAGGCGTTATCTGAAAAAGGTAACAAACCTGAAAAATGGTCTGACATTGATTCAAGTTTACCAAACATTAAAATATCAGTATTAGTTCCACCACCAACTTCAGGTACAAGGGATGCTTTTAATGAATTAGTAATGGCAAAAGGCTGTGCTAAAGAAGTTAAAGAGGCAAACAAAAAAGATTGTACTTTATTAAGAGAAGATGGTGCTGCTATTGAAGCAGGTGAAAATGATACTTTGATTATTAATAAAATAGTTGCTGATAAAAATAACTTTGGTATATTAGGATATTCTTACTATGACAATAACAAAGACAAAGTAAGAGCAGCAACAATTAATGGTAAATCAATATCATTACAATCAATACAAGATGGTTCTTATCCAATAAGTCGACCATTATTTTTTTATGTAAAAAATCAACACCGTGATGTAATACCTGGTATTGACCAATATGTAAAAGAGTTTACTTCTAAAAGAGCAGTAGGCAAAAGAGGTTACTTAACTGATATAGGTTTAGTACCTTTGGCTAATCCACAAGAAGCCATTTCTAAAGTAGAATAAAAAAAGGGCGCCTTTTGGCGCCCTCTAAACAAACAACAAAATAAAATCTATTAAGCAACTTCTAACATTGTCATTGGTACTCTATAAATTCTACCAGACAAATCAACTAAACATTTACTATTCATAATTTTAGTAATTACACCTGGTGTCTTTTTAGTTTTTTGTACCACGTTAACCCTTGTACCAACTTTCATTTCATTTTTAACTTTAGATTTGATTAAAGTATCAATCATAGCCTTGGTATCATTTAATTGTGTGATACTCATATTGTTCAACGTTTCTAACATCATATTATTATGCTCCTTTGTAGTGTAGGTTTTTATTTAATCTATTAATAATTTTAGATTGATTAAACATTGACATCTTAGGATATTTTTTACATACCTTGTCAACATTTGCAAGTCTTTTTAATAACAACTTAAATCTAATTTCTAGTTCTGTCATAATGTATTTCCTTTGTT
>Ga0222715_10002813_pt1 | contig 15721 bp, 8 predicted proteins | sample C33_9DmetaG_FD_165056 | JGI IMG/M metagenome (GOLD analysis project Ga0222715, IMG submission 165056) | Estuarine water microbial communities from San Francisco Bay, California, United States - C33_9D | ecosystem: Environmental > Aquatic > Marine > Unclassified | place: USA: California...
GTTCAACAAAACGTCGACCCAAATCAAGGATGAATTGTTCCGATTTATCCACGATCGCAATGAAGAGTTATTGGGCTCACAAGAATTGATTGTCAAAACCCGAAACGAAGTCTCAACACTTGCAGATCGGTCGGGAGCAGGTCGAGTTGAACGCCAAAACACCACCGATGACGAGCGAATCGTTGCCGTTGCTAAGCAAGATGGACTGGGCGGTCGTATGCTGCAAACGAAATTTTTGGGTGACACCCTCTCAACGGTTGAATACATGGCCAATGAGAAGCGGGAAATGATCAACAAATGGGGCTTCTGGGGCTTGATTTTCTTTGTCTGGATACCCTTCATGGCTTCCGGTGTCCTCGTTGGTGCCATGCTCGGTCTGCTCTCACGTATGCAATTCATGCGTGTCCTTCTTGCAACCCTTATCGGTGGTTCCATCGCATCGATCACGTGGGCATACACCGCGGAAGGCATCGTGAAATTCATGCACCAATACAAACTTGAAGTCTTTATTCCCATGATCATCGGTGTATTCATCCTAATGGCAGTGCTGCACATTCGTTCGACAAAGATGCGTCGTCAGACTGAATTGTTTGAAGATACGCTGCTTGACAACTTCCACGCTGACGTTCTCGCCAAATACGGTGACCAGTAGGTGATGACGTGAATGAGATATCGACCTTTGAAGGTCAACCAGGACACGTTGGTGAACCCATCAATCTCGGCATCGTCACCGTCAGTGATCGTGCAAGCTCGGGCGCCTATGAAGACGAGGGTGGTCCTGCGATTCTCGGTTTTTTTGAAGCAGCCTTTGCCAGTCCGTGGGAAGCGCATTATCGGTGCGTCCCCGATGACATCGAAGCCATCGAGGCTGCATTACGGGAACTGGTAGACGATGTTGGATGCTATGTCGTGGTTACAACTGGAGGTACAGGGCCTGCTCCTCGCGACATTACTCCCGAAGCAACCGAACGGGTGTGTGACCGGTTGCTCCCTGGATTTGGGGAACAAATGCGAGCCATTTCTCTGGCCTTTGTCCCAACGGCAATTCTTTCACGACAAGTCGGTGGACTGAGAGGAACAAGTTTGATCTTCAATCTACCAGGACGGCCAAAAGCCATTCGAGAAACGATTGATGACATATGGAAGGCCGTCCCGTATTGCATTGACCTCACTGGAGGGCCCTACATGGACATGCGGGATGAGGTGTGTCTCGCCTTCAGGCCAAAATCGGCTGCTCGACGATAAACTCCCTATCATCACATTCATGTGCTGAGTTTTATTGCTGTCATTTGGAGAAGAAAACAATGAAGGGCAACATCCTCATCCACGGCGCCACAATGACACTACCTACACAAACCGTGATTGGAGATTTACGGGTCAGAGACGGCATTATCCACTCCATCGCCATCGAAAGCACATTGGAGCCACTTGATGACGAACTTTTCATCGATGCTGAAGGATTGCACCTGATGCCCGGAATGATTGACCCTCAATGCCATTTCCGTGACCCAGGACAACCCGGGAAGGAAGATTTGGGGTCTGGGTCCGCAGCCGCTGTAAGTGGCGGCATCACCTCCTTCCTCGACATGCCCAATAACAAACCCTCAATCACAAATTTAGCAGGTATGCAGATGAAACTGGACACTGCCGCTGCGAAATGCGTGAATAATTACGGCTTTTTCATCGGTGCTACTCCGAATAATGTTGAAGACCTTCAAGAAGCGGTTGGTACGGCCGAAGAAGCGGTGAGCATCCCCGGAATTTGCGGAACCAAGGTCTTCATGGGCTCCTCTACAGGAACCCTCCTCGTCAACGAACGCAGTGCTTTGAACGAAATTTTCTCCAAAACAGGTGGCCTCATCGCCGTTCATGCGGAAGATGAAAAGCGCTTGATTGAGCGATTTGAAACCTACAACTCACGCACTGACATGGCTGCTCACGCTGAATGGCGCGATGATGTGACGGCTCTTTTGGCCACACAACTTGCAGTAGAACTCGCCCAAGAGCACGGGCGTCGCCTCCATGTGCTGCACCTTACAAGTGGAATTGAAGCTGAATGGCTCAATGGAATCACCTCACTTCCTTCAGAAAGTGACAGTGAAAAAGCGATCATCACAACCGAGACATTGCCTCAACACCTGACATTTGATGAAACAGATGTGGAGCGAGAAGGCACGCGTTTGAAGATGAACCCGCCGATTCGCTATGCTAAGGACAAAACGCAACTTTGGGATGAACTCAAAGCAGGAACGATTCAGTGCATCGCAACCGACCATGCACCTCATACCCTCGAGGCAAAGGCGCTCGGGTTCCCAGATGCTCCAAGCGGTATGCCTGGCGTTGAAACTTCACTTGCCGTGATGCTCACCCATGCAAAGGATGGCATTTGCAGCATTGAAAACGTGGTTCAATGGATGTCAACCAACGTTGCTGATTGCTACAATATGATCGGAAAAGGTCGATTGGAAGAAGGAGCAGATGGTGACCTTGTACTGGTCGATATGAACAACGAAGTCGTTGTTGAGGACGAGTTGACATGGACAAGAGTGGGATGGAGTCCATTCAGAGGCCGGCCTCTGGTAGGGTGGGCTCAAGTGACCATTGTTGCAGGGACTCCTGTCTTTGAACGCACCAAAGAAACCGGTCAGAAAGGGAAACTTCTGGTCGAACCCGGTGCAGTGGGAACACCGATCGTGATGACGCCTTGGCGTTAGTTCTCAAGACAGATTGTAGAGTTGGCTGTATTTTCGCTCAACGTAGCGCAGGAATGGTTCAGGACTCGGAGGAGATCCCGTAGCGTCTGTGATGAGTTCTGCAGGGCTCACTTGGCTGCCTCGTTGGTGGATTTTAGGGCCTAACCAATCAAGCATGGGTGACCAATCACCGGTCGCTATCATATCGTCGATATTACCGAATTCTTCACCCATTGCCTCGAGAAGTTGAGCGGCATAGAGATTGCCAAGTGTGTAGGTTGGGAAGTAGCCAAACGCCCCCATGGACCAGTGAATGTCTTGGAGGCATCCAATTCGGTCTTCAGGTACATCGAGACCAAACCATTCCTTGAACATGGTATTCCATGCAGTGGGCAAGTCGTCAACACTCAGGTCACCATTGAAGAGTTGTTTCTCAATCTCATAGCGTATCATCACATGTAAGTTGTAAGTAACTTCGTCGGCTTCCACTCGGATAAAGCCTTTTTCAACCCGATTGGCGATACGGTTGAGAGTGTGCTCATCCCAATCAGGTGCATCGGGAAAGGCCCGCTTAAACCAAGGGAGAGCTACCTTCCAAAAGGACGGAGTTCTGCCGATCTGATTTTCCCAAAATCTGCTTTGTGACTCATGAACGCCAAGCGATACTGCTGCACCACGTGGCGTGTAGCGATGTTCGTGGTCGAGCCCTTGTTCATAGAGCGCATGCCCCGTTTCATGCATTACAGCATAAAGGCAGGAAAAAGGGTCTTTTTCATCAAAGCGTGTCGTAAAGCGAGTATCTCCCGGCCACAAACCCGCCGAGAAAGGGTGGGTGGAAGCGTCCATTCGACCTGCTTCAAAATCAAAGCCCATTGCAGCTGAAACATCGTGGCAGAATGCTTTCTGAGATTCAATTGGGAAGCGCATTTCAGCCGGTAGAGTGGGTTCTTCTTGCTTGGATTGTGCGGCGGTAATCGATTGGAGAAGTGGCACCAATCTGGCCTTCAGTCCTGCAAAGAGCGGGTCGTAATCTGTAACCTTCATTCCGACTTCGTATTCATCGAGCAAGACGTCGTAGGGAGTCGTTTCGACTCCGAGAAAGTCGATTTTTTGGCGTGTGAGACTGATGAGGTGTTCTAGAGCAGGTTTGAAGGCTTGAAAATCTGATTGCTCACGGGCTTGTTGCCATGCTACCAAGGCTTCTGAACGTGCTTGGGCAAATGATTCAACAAATGATTGAGGCAAGCAAACAGCCTGTTGGTGACTGCGGTTCATTTCTCGAACATTGGCTTTTTGGTCGTCATCCAATTCTATAGATGAGAGTCCCTGGAGCAGTTCTCCCATTCGAGGATCGACGAGCCGTTGGTGTCGTTGTCCTGCCAACCAAGCCATCATTTCCCCGCGTGAGGCAGCTCCTTTGGCTGGCATAAGGACCTCTTGGTCCCAACCCAAATGCCCTTGAAGAGCACTCAGCCTGTGGATATCTTTCACCCGATTCAAAAACTCAACGTAGAGGTCCATGAAAATGACACGAAGGGGTTCTTCTTGAACACTCCCCTTTCCTTGATTGTGGAAAAGACACCGGAATAAATGCACCATAGAAGCACACATTGAAGAAGAGTTGTGACCTACACTCACCATGGCCTCTCCCTTCCGCCGAAAAGGAAAAGGGGGGGGAGACGAGGGTGCAATTGACATCGACATTGCGGACCTCATCGACGCTGAGGAAGGGTTTCCAGAGCCGATTATAGCCGAGGAGCCAATCGTTGAATCTCCTTCCGAGGACGATTCTCAAGTCATTGACCTCATGGCCAAGAGCGCACGAACCGTCATTGACACCTGCATGGATTTGAGACGAGGCGAGAACATCTTGGTCATCTGCGACCCGACAACAACGGAGATTGGACAGGCGCTGCACGAAGCCGCAAGCCAGCGTTCGGACCGTGTCCTCCTCATCGTCATGCCCAAAGGGCGACATCATGGAGAAGAACCTCCCGCACCCGTTGTGAACCTGATGCGACAGCAACAAGTGGTCATTGCACCAACCCGCTATTCCTTAACTCACACACGTGCAGTACGCCAAGCGATCAAGGATGGCGCACGAGTTGCAACCATGCCTGGGATGAGCAATGAAATGTTCACGCAAGGAGGCATGTCTGCTGACTTCATAGCGATCAAGAAGAAAATGGGTGAAATGGCTCCAGTCATGCGTCGCAAACGAATTGTTAATGTCAAATCAACATCGGGTACGAATGTCACCTTTGAAGTGAATTGGCGTGAATGGAAACTCGACGATAACGGCATTTGCAATCGCCCACGCATGCTGACCAACCTACCAGCTGGAAAAATTTTCACCTTGCCTCGTGAGGGTACGATGAACGGAACCATCGTGATCGATGGGTCGTGGGATTCAGCCATTGTTGATGAACCAGTTGTACTCCAAATTGAGGATGGTTTGGTCATTGACGTCAAGGGTGGAACGGCGGCAGCACAAATTCGGCAGGCCTTCGGTGAAGCCGCAAAACGCCTTCGTAGCAAAGAACAAGAAAACGTTTGGACCGTAGCTGAATTCGGTTTTGGAATGAATCCAAATGCACGGCTTATGGGCAATGTCTTAGAGGACGAAAAGCGCCTTGGAACCGCTTATTTTTCAATCGGTGATAACACGAGACTTGGCGGGACTGCTGTTGTAGGGATCCACATATCAGGTGTGCTTGAAACACCAAGCATTTGGCTGGATGAAACGCCGATTGTAGAAGATGGAACCTTTCTCATCGACTGATCAATAGCCTAAATTTTGCTGGCCACAAACGGGGCAGAAGCGCCAGTATGGGTCAAGCCCAATGCCACACCCACGGCAATGAATACCGGAGCGTATGGTGGGTTGAACCAATGGGGCTTGTTGGCGGGGCCAACCTTGTTGAGCGGGTTGTTGAGGCGGAGGTTGCTGCCAATTCTGCTGCGGAACGGGTTGTTGAGCAGGGGGTTGTTGCCAATTCTGTTGATTCGGCAAGGGTTGCGGTCGTTGATTGACCGGTTGTTGAGGTTGCGCCACTGGTTTTTGGGCAGGTGCAAGTGGCTTTCGTACTGGGGCGATGGGTTTTGGTAAAACAGCGGTTTTTTCAGCGGCAGGAGAGGCAATAAATTCTGACAATGAAACGACACCGTCGCCGTCAGTGTCAGCCTCTAAGTGAAGTTCTTTTGCTTCCTCAAGTGTACTTCCTGTAGCCTGGGCTAATTCTTCAACAGAAAGGGCACCGCTGCTGTCTTCATCAGCGGCGATGAAGTGTTCGGCTGCACTGACAAATTCTTCCTCTGGCTCTTCTTCATGCTGAGGGGCATCATCAACGACTTCTGGCACGCTGGGCTGGAGTTCTGTAACCTCTTGGGTTGGCATCTCTACAGGAGCTGGTTCCTCTGCAGCTAATTCGAGATCAAAAGCCCCAGCAAAAGCATCTTGGGTGGCTCGAGCAACCTGCTTTTCACTCTCCACATTCACAACTTCGGGCGGAGCCTCAACGGGTTCTACATCGGGAAGCGCAACGGAAGTATCGGGGAGTGGAACTACTGATGTTGGTTCAACATTGTCCACCTTAGGCAAAGGTATCGGTGAAACATCCTTTGCTTCATGGACGACTTCTGGGGCAGAAGCCACTTCCTGAACCGCTGGTTTTGGCGGTGAAGGTGGGAGGGCAATCGTAGCGGCAGAAGCAGTTCCGCTAGCAAGTGTTGGAACAGGAAGAACATGGCCTGCCACATCCAGAGCCGCATTGAGTTCCTGGTCAATGCTCACAAGGGCATCGATGGACGCCTCAACTTGACTGAGATGGCCTTCAAGAGCACTGAGATACTTGATGACCTCCTCGCCTTTTCCAGTTTGATGAGCGACTGCAAAGAGTTTCATCATTCGCATCGGGTCGGCAAGGCTGGAAAGATGCTGTTCCTGTTGGGCGGTCATTCCCGTCACCTTCTGACCCTGAATTTCACCTGTTGAGCCAGGCTCACCAAGAGCGTTCAACAAGGGGTCTGGCAGGCTCATCAATCCGAGATGGCCGGCCACGAGGTAGTAGATTTCGCCACCCTCACACGCCATGCGTTCGCTAGCAGCCTCAAAATCAAAGTCACCTGGTTGAAGAACAATATCGGAGAGGAATTCAAAAAATTGAATCATGGCCTCGTTACGAGCCATTCCCATCATGCTATGGAGCATGTCTGATGATGCAGTTACACCAAAGTAAGCCGCAGCATCATCAACCTCAATTTCGAGGTTGTTGGTTGCGTCGTTATCCGTCACCGTCGCACCCTCCTATCAACCGCACTTATGTTCCCCATTTAAGCCCTCATGAACATCATTACGCCGAGCGATTCTTTGCGAGATTGCAAATCGCTCGTGATTGTTCAGCAGACCACCCGGTTTCTTGGAGTTGCATCAAAACACTTCGTTCATCCTCACCTTCCGAGATCGCGCCAACAACCCAGTCAACAGCAGATTCTCGATCGTCTTCTTGCCAGTCCTCAAAGATACTGAGATCAACTTGAATACGTGCCTTTCGAACCTTCGCAGAAGGTTCTGGTTCTGATGAGACTGATTTTTTCTTTGCGACCTTTTGAGCAGGTGCGCCCCGCGCAGGTGGGCCCCGCGCAGGTGGTTGACGGCCTGGAGGACCAGAGGACTTCTGTCGACCCGGAGGTGATTTTGGTCCTGCCTTTGGTGCAGGCGTGGAACGTGGTTGACTTGCTTGGCGAGGGCGAGATGCCATCGGGGAAACTCCTTTGCGATCGAGCGCATCAAGTACATTTTCTTCCTCGTCATCATCGTCATCGAAAAAGTAGTCATCATCATCTTCATCCTCATCATCGTCTTCTCGTAGCATTCGTGCGATGATGAGGCCAACGAGAACAAGACCGAGCCCGCCACCGCCGATGATGACCATCAAGGTGCCAGCATCAAGGCCAAAGAGACCCGCTTCACCATCACCCGCTAGCGGAACATAAGGGCAACCGTCATCGTAGCCATCAATCCCTTTTGGTTGGTCTACACAATTGTCCTCGTCATCGAGAACGCCGTCACCGTCCGTGTCCCGTTCGGAGATATGGCATCCGAATTCATCCACCTGATTTGTTAAGCCGAACGGTGTATTTGGGCAACGGTCCGGGAATCCAGCACCTTCGATGAATTGTCCAGGGTCGTTGAGATTCAAGCGCTGGTAATAGGCATCGCGTGTTGCGTTCCAAGAAGCGTCTCCCCAATTATCACCAAAACCATCAAAATCAGTATCTTGCCATTGAGTAGGGTCTTCACGGGTTGAGGATGGTTCCATCTCATCGCGCCATCCATCACCGTCGTCGTAACAGCCTTGGAAGTCTCTAAATGAGGTCCCTGCTTCATCGGGGCAATCATCTGCATTGGACGCTGGGTCTGGATTATCGCCGTAGCCATCTCCGTCGGAATCAAACCACTGGGTTGGATCTGATGGGAAGGCGTCACCGGTTTGATTGGTATGAAGGCCCGTTTCATTGTCCACATCGTAGGTGTACATGCCAGAATAGCCATCTCCATCCAAATCAGTGTCCAAGGCGCTTTCATCGGTGCAACCATTGTCGAGGATAGGGAAACCAACTGGTGTATCGTCACAGGCATCATCCAAATCCGACAAGCCATCGCCGTCGCTGTCTCGTTGACTTTCAGCACAACCGTTTGTGTCAACCGTTTCGCCACTTGGGGTTGCGGCACAGGCGTCTTCAGGGTCGTTGACTCCGTCACCGTCGGTATCAGAGGTCCGCTGTTCAATGCTGCATCCCTCCGTGTCAACAGACACACCTGTGGGAGTCGAAGCGCAAAGATCCAAATTGTTTTTCACTCCATCGTTATCATCATCGAGTTCTGATTGTGCACAGCCTTCTGCATTGACTGGTTCACCCACAGGCGTCGTGGGACACAAGGTATCCAAATCGTTGATGACGCCGTCACCATCACTGTCAGCGATATCAATGAGACGACAGCCAATTCCGTCGGTGCCGTTGAGTACGCCAGCCTCGGTGGGGCATTGGTCGCCCTCGAATCCTGCCAATTGGTCGCCAAATCCATCGCCGTCGGCGTCTGACCACTGGCTGTCAAGGTAGGGGAAGGCGTCACCCTGTTGATTTTCTCGAAGTCCAGATGTTGTATTCAGGTCGTAGGAATAGATGTTCGTGTAACTGTCACCGTCACTGTCCAAACAGCCAACTACTGGACGTGTTGAATTGCCCCAGATGTCTGAGCATCCGTCCAATTTGAGCCCCATTGCATTGGAGCCATTGTAGAGCGCAGTCCAATTATCGGGGAAGCCATCGCCATCAGTATCGTTTGCAGCGGCTGGATAAAATTTGAACTGGTCCGGGTTGGTTGCGTTTTCGGAGTCGTTATCGCCGAATCCATCACCATCGCTGTCCACCCATTGAGTTGGGTCAAAAGGCCAAACGTCCGCCCCATGTGTGATGTTCCATTCGAAGATCGTCCCCACGTCGGAGGTATCGCTTGAACCGTCATTGTCCGAATCCAAGCAGCCGTTTCTGTCTCGCCAAGATTCTCCGTAATTCCATGGACAATAGTCGCCGTGAACCGTATCTGTATCGTTATTACCGTAACCGTCACCGTCATAATCCTCATATTGTGATGCGAGGTAAGGGAATAGATCTCCTGCCCCTGCGTTTGGGTCAAGCGGCACTGAACAGCAATCAACACCGTGGTTATCCCCAAAGCCGTCACCGTCAGTGTCCAAGGCTTGTTTCCAATTGCCTTTGAACTGGTCACCATCGTAATACGAGGCATCGTTGTCAGACCAACCGTCTTGGTCGAGATCTCCGCATCCATAGCGGTCAATCCATGATGTACCACCGACGTCATCACATCCATCGATGGAATCTTTGTAGCCGTCAAGGTCGTAATCCTCACATCCGAAAATGAGGTATGAAGATGGACCATTGGTGGTTGGACAAGCGTCAGGAAGGGGGCCAAGGGCGTTGTCCCCGTAGTTGTCCCCATCCGAATTCATCCACTGGTCTCCAACCGAAGGCATAGCATCCACCAAATCAAAGACCAAATCCCGGTCTTGGTCTTGATAGAGTCGCAGAATGATGACATCATCATTCACAGTGTCCCAGTAGGCCATATGGACCGTCCCGTTTGCGTCAACCATCGCGTTCAATTCTTCACTGACCACGACATCACCAAATTGGACAGACATCCACGGTGCAAAGCCCGAATGAACGCCGCTCAATTCTGCAGTATTGACGATAAGGTGTTGAGTCACAGGGTCGCTGGTCAACATCAAGATATGCGTCCCTGTGTGAAGGACATCCCAAGCCCCGTCAACAGCAGCAGCAGGACGTTCCTGGATGGCCACCCAATGACCCGTACTGTTCATCGTCATCAAGGAGGAAACTGCATTCCCTCGTACGGCGAGAATGGGGAAAGCTCCTCCCTCGAGGTCCAAGCGGAACTCGCCTGTGATACCACTTGGTTGAGTTATGGTATGTTGAGTCCAATTCGCATCACCTGGCCACTGTTCGTAGACGCTCAACGTTCCATCATTGGACAAGGTTGCGACGAGAATTGACCCGTTATTCAATTTCGCCATGTCAATGTGAACATCAGAATCGGTTCCGTTGGCGATGATACTTTTGCTAAGTGAGGCACCGTCATAGGTCCAAAGTGAAAGATTTGATTCACTCGCTCCGTCGTCTTGGGTGACCAATGCGACGGCGAGTTCATCGTTCGCTAACAGCATCGTCGGGTGTTGAGAGGATACTGCTTCGCCTTCTTCACCCAGGGTGCTTAGCGTCCACGAACTGTCGCGAACGGCCAGCGCAAGTTGATCGGTGTCGCTGTGTCGATAGATGAGGTGCGGCACATCGGTACTGTTGACTTGAACGGAAATATTGCCCCCGAGAACGACACTGTTACGCACCATTTCTGAGGTCCATCCATTCGTTCCATCGTAGGCTGAATAGAATATTTGCTGGCCAGCCCCCGTAGTGTAAGCAATTGCTTGTATGCCATGCTGGTCAATTGATGACCCGAGATATTGTCCAACCGTACCCGTAGAAGCCACATTTTGTTGAACGGCCGTCATCGAACGGGTTGTGTGAAGATTGATGGCATTCTCGTCTTGAGTGACCACTACGGGTTGTCCTGTTGAACGCGCCTTGAAAATGAAGGTCGTGTTGGTATTTGCATCATTGGTGACGGATTGATGGACCCATTGCCCCGAAGGAGTCTGGTCTTTCATGTGCTCAAGTTTGATGAGGTGCATTCCTGTATTATCGGTGTACGTGAAAACAATGCTCGTTTCACCACGATGCGCAGTGGCAAGGTCGAGTCCTTGGGCCGTACCTGAATATGGGAAGGAAATCGATTCCCAGTCACGTTCACTTAGTACATGATATTCAAGGCCGTATGCTGCTCCTTGTAGGCTATTTCGTGCTGAAAAGATCATTTCACCCAAACCATCCCCATTGATGTCACCCATGGCGACCATGCTCTGTCCAATCAGTTGGTTGCTTGTGCCCTGTGCGAGCAATTGAGGTTCTGACTGCAATCCAGCGGCACTACCGAGATAGATCTCAACCTTCCCCGATTGATCGCCGTTCAAGCTTGAGATGTAGACATCATCATAGCCGTCCTCGTTAATATCGCCCGCTGAAGCGACCGCTTCACCAATGCGTGAATTCTGCACGCTCGGAACAAGCGTCCAATCCGGTTCGTTTTGGTAGCCGCTGTCGCTTCCGTCGTACATCCATAATTTACCACCGCCGAAGGTTTCTGTGCCGTTGTAGGGTTCGGTGATGATATGGTCGTCAAATCCATCGGCATGGATATCGTCAACACAGCGTACGAGATGGCCGAAGAGACGTCCTTGGATGTTAGTCTCGAGGGTATGGTCGGGGGTGCCATTGTATCCCGTGGCCGAGCCACTGAAATATTCAACAGATGAGTAATCCGGCGAAGACGAGTATGTTCCTACGTTGCTAATGATCAATTCTTGATGACCATCCCCGTTCATGTCACAGCCCTCAACTGAGCGACCAAACATGTTGCCATTCTTTGAGGCCGTCAAGTTACGTTGACTGGAAAGGTTGAATTCACCACCGTCATAGAGATTGACTTTTCCAGTGAGCATTGATGCCCCGGAACCGAAAACGTGCCCGTACGCTGCTGCTGCAAGCATGTCTGCTTGCCCGTCGTGGACAAGGGTGGAAAGATAACTGCCCAAACGCTCTCCATTCAAGCCAGAAACAGACCACCATGGCATGGCTGAAATTCCCGATGAATTGCCGAGATAAACATGAACCTGCCCGTGAGTGAGGTTGGAATCGTTGGTTGGATTCCATCCGGGGAGGCCAACTGCAAGATCTTGAATTCCATCATGGTTGAAATCACCTGTATCCAAACCAGCACCGAAATGAGTTCCATTAGCCTCACCTGCTAGAATCATATCGGGAACCTCAGCGACACCACTTGAAGACCCGTAATAGATGTCGACGCGACCGTTCTCAACATAGCTCAGTAAACTGGCCTCTGGTGTAGCGATGATCAGGTCATCAAAGCCATCGTTGTTGAGGTCGGCAAATTTGATTGCTCCCTCAGAGGCGTCCTCTTCACCTGCCACAATTTGGGTTGGCGTTGGATTCACCCGGCCAGAATCTTGACCCGCTAAGGAACGGATGAGATTGATTGAAAAGGCATTTTCAGATTGCGTCATGGTAGCGACTTGCTCAATGTTTTGGTCATCCAAACCCATCCCAACTCCGTCAACAATCGTGCTATCTGTGGCCAGAATACGCAGGTCGTGCTCCGCACCATCAATACGTAGCAGGACCACCTCTCCAGAAGATGAACGGGTGTAGAGGATATGAATCAGACCTTGGTCGTCAATGTCAAGTTCGAAATCTTCACCGACAGGCCCTGCATCCAAGAGATAATCCGTCCAATATGCTCCACTAAAATTCACTTGATGAAGGGCACCAGATTCTGTCCGCATCAATCCCCATTCAAGTCCTTCCGAGGTGATGTCCAAGGCAAGGTGGGTTGCATTCACATCTTCCATGATGGTCCGCGTGTGCCAGCGAGGGCCGTCGAAATATGTCGCACTCTCCCGAGCATATCGCCCCATTTTCAAGTCTGGACCATCAGCGTAAAGGACACGGGGCAACTCATTGGCGGTGATTCCAATTGCGCAATCCACCAGGTTTGTTGTATTGGTGGCCGCAACGGTATCCACAAGGCTGGAGGTCCACGTTCCAGAGGGGCGATGAACCGCTGTTCGAACGGGTCCTTCTTCTGTACTCCAACAGTAATGCTCCTTGTCGTGACGAGTCAATTTGAGGTCCGGAGTACCGTGGTTTTCGGTGCTTGAATTGTTCAACTCTTGACTGTGCCAATAATCAAACATTGATTCTTCCTTCACCACGGCATTTTCCATACCATCAAAGGTGATGGTCGTGCCTGCAAAGTCGTGCCCGTACCCGGAGGTGGTGGTATACAGACTGCTTTGGCGAGGTGAATCATTTGCCTCTTCAAGCACCGATATTTCGTCGGGTAGAGCCAACATCGGTGACCATGAGGCCAGAAGGAACGTAAGGACAACAAGGACGCTTTTTCCAAATGTTCTTCGAGAAAAGGCGTCGGACATAGCCTATACACATATGCCGACCTAGAAAATCATTGTTCAAGAAATCCTGACCCCCTATGGGGGTCAATCCCATCGGCGAAGGAGAACAACCGCTGACTTGAGAAAGGAGCTAAACCTAGGCTCTCCATGGCTGAGGGTACGTGGTTGGTGGTAGCCAATGGAACATGGCCTAACCGTGAGACTGTGAAGGCCCTTGTCCAAAAATCGCATCAACTGATTGTCTGTGACGGCGCATTAAACCGCTGGAGTGGGGACCTCAAGGCACCCACGATCGTAATCGGTGATTTTGATTCAGTCGAACCCTCCTTCCTTGCAGAATGGGAAGCCAAAGGTAGCCAGTTGTTAAAAATCGATAATCAAGAGACCAACGACTTGCACAAAGCCCTGGCTCACATCCACTCCATCGGAGCACTTTCATGTCTTATTTTGGGAGCAACAGGTGGCGACCCTGCTCATGAAGTTGCCAACCTTTTGACCTGCAGCACCCTACCGCTTGAAACTCGATGGCAAACTCAGACTCACGAATATCTCTTTTTCAATCCCGGAGCGCCATATTCTATAGATTTTGAGGCGGGGCAAGAATTCTCACTTTTCGCATTGGAGAGGGCCACCGGAGTCACGCTCAAAGGGGCTCGCTTTCCTCTCGAGGATGAGCCCTTGATGCGCGGCTCAAGAGGATTGCACAATCAAGCGACGACTATGAGGATTGACTTGGCCTACGAAGCAGGCAATCTGATGATGATCAGGGCTCTTCAGGAAGAGGCCCCTTTGGAAGATGGGAACGAAGCATAGCCGAATAGTCTTCAACGCCATCCCACGATTGTGATTTCTCATCGATTCGAGCATGCTCGAGTGTTTTCTCAAAGCCCCCCCAGTCCTCAATCAATTTGAGTTTGTGGGCCGCACGAGGTGTATAGCCTGGAAAGAAATTTCTCCAAAGGAAGGGGATTCGTCCTGGAGTTACTTTGTTCACAATCCGAACGATGGATGTATTGCATGTTGTCAAAAGGGAATGGTACCATTCTGGAGACACCGCAAGGGAATTCAATTTCCCGATAAGCCCCATCAACAGATCTTTGTCTTTCCCAGGCGGTGTGATGGCCCTGAACATGTAATCTCGATTGCCCCGCCCGTGAGTTCGTAATCCAGTGACATCTCGTTCAAAGCCCACCAAGAGATAGAGCTCATAGGCTCTCCAGAACCCCTTCCAGGGATGATAACGTTCGCTTTTTTCTCGGCGAGCTTCAAAGGAAAAGGAGAGGCATGTTCCGTCTTCAAATTCAAAGGTAAGATAGGTGTGTGCCATTCCATGAATTGAATGAAAGTGGTCAACCATGAACCATACGTCCTTGAGTTCATCAAGGCGAACTTTGACCTCTTCTGCCCAATGCTCATCACGGTCTCGTGTTGTACGCCATACAAAATCTCGAACCATGTGGAAGGTGATTTCGTTTCCATCGATGGTGGCAGTGGTCGCATGTTCACAATCGTTTTCCCAATGGAGGTCAAGTGAAGGTTGCAGGGGGCGTATTCGAGTCCACCACAGGTAGAAGGAGCGCAAGATGACGAGCACGATGAGTCCGAGCAAGACGATTCCAATTCTCTCAAGCCAAGTCATCTCATTCCCACCCATGCCAAATTTGCCATTCATCATCCCACCAATCCAACGTCCCATCGGCGTGTTGACGCCAAAGAACACCTTGGTCATCAAGTGTGGTAGGCAATCCTTGGGCATCTGGAGAGCCGTCTTCAAGGACTTGCGGTGTTGGGCCAAGAGAAGGAAGTTGCAGGGGCTCTGGCTCTCTGTTACGGATCAACAAAATGAACACGAGCAAGGTGACAATCAACGCAAGTGCACCAATGGAGAACCATCCAACTGATTCGGTTGGCGTCTCGGGCCCGAGTGAGGTCGATGGCAAAGCTGCGCTTTCATTTTCGCTGAGGTCCGGTTGTGGCAAACGAATAAGATTCATACCCTGTGTAGAAGAAATCATTTTTTCAGTCACAATTTCAAGGGATATCAAGTAGGCCCCTGCAGGAAGTTCACTGCAGTCCAAAGAGGTACTGTTGGCGCCTTCAACGACCTTCCCCTTGATGCGCCAAACCTTCATCAACCCGTCATAATCCATGTTCTGTGTTGTTTTCACAGCGATTTTGCAAGGTGTTTCTGTGGTATTTTGATGGCCACTTGCGACGAGTGAAAATTCAGGAGGAGGGCGATTGTTGATGGTGAAATTCAGCGTGGATTCTGCTGTTTGCCCCAACCCGTTTCGGTAGGTCTCCTTAAGTTTGTAATCGCCTGCTGGCCATGATGAACAATCCAGTGTTTCGTCCGAATCAAGGACGCTGAATGGT
>Ga0222715_10002815_pt1 | contig 15719 bp, 20 predicted proteins | sample C33_9DmetaG_FD_165056 | JGI IMG/M metagenome (GOLD analysis project Ga0222715, IMG submission 165056) | Estuarine water microbial communities from San Francisco Bay, California, United States - C33_9D | ecosystem: Environmental > Aquatic > Marine > Unclassified | place: USA: California...
CTAAGTGTTCCGTTCTCTGTCCTTCCTTAGGCTTGGTTGGATCTATGATGAACTGGCAGTCACCTATCTTGGAACAGAACGCAACTTCGTCTTCTGGCTCCAGGTTTTGATTTCTCAGAACAACTACCATGTTGCTAATGGTTAGTTTGCCAATCTCCTGAGCGTCTTCCTTGGTGGCTGTTCGCATGTCAAAGTCTTCTATTTCTATTGCCCAGTCATTTATAAATTTTGTTTTCATTTGTATCTCACATGTGTTACATTATTATGTATGCTCTCATACATATCAACGGAACAATAATCCAAACCATACAATATCAAATCATCCTTGATCCTTGATTTGAATCCCTTCCATTTTTCTTCCAGCACCTCCGGCTCAACGTTCCATTGCAGCATTTCACTACACCATATGTTAGTCGTCCAGATGACTTTCGTTCCATGGACTGAATCTATTATGTCAAACAATTTATCGTAATCATTAACAATATCTATGACATGGAAGTGATGTGGCAGTTTTCTGTATCTATCCCACAACCTTTGGAATGCTAGGCTACCTCCGAATTCCTTTAGTTCCTGCTGCCAGAAGTCTGAATAGTTTCCTTTAAATGTTGAACTAAAATTGTATTTTTCATCGTGTTCCGTGAGCCATGCATCCAGGTCATAGCCGTCCCAAGTTTCAAGCAGATGCTGCTTATAGTCAAGGCTAGCCTGGCACCAGTCATAGTAATGAACTTCCGTTCCTGGGTGGAAACTATTAGTGTTTAGAATTGCCAAGGGTTTGAATCCTGCCGCGGCAGTGAATAGATAATCTATTAACTTGCCGTTAGTCCTTGCACCTTCCGCTGACAGCGTTTCTGTGTTGAACGCATACACCCTGTTCTTTTCTATTGCTTCTTGATCACCCAATTTGCGCAACCAAAACTTTTGATTAAAATCCATGCTATCAACTATGGGATTCTTCTTGTCCAGCCAAGCAGTCTCTAGTGCCTCTGTGTTCATGTAGGGATAGAGGAATACCTTGCATTCTCGCATGTTGTGATCCAAGTTATCTATTTGAATTCCATTCCTAGCAGCAATGTCGATCCAATTACTACCATCGGATGTAATATGATGCTTACTGGTTCCTTCTGCTCCTTTAATCCATGCCGGAGTGTAGTCGCTGTGTATTGTGTCCTTGCTGAATTCTACATTTTGATATTCAGGAGTCCTTTCCCAGAATATGCCCATTTCATCAAAGGGCGGTCGTCCTAGTTCAATCCACTTCTTTAGATTGACAAACAAATACTGCCTGTGCAGTCCTGGATATGCTCCGCTGGTAAGATAGTGATGCTGCTTCTTCTTGTCCATGATGTGACCCACCACAAAGAAGTCTGGATTCTTTTCTGCGTATTCTAGGCTCTGCACCAACAGGCTTGGACCCCTAAACATGAATAGACCTTGGCAGGCAATCATGCAGTATCTCTTGTTCTTGTCAATTGCCTTTTCCAACAAACGTTCCATACGTTTTTCAAAACCCACGTAGGTAGCCAATTTCATCTTGAGCATTCTATTAACATAGAAGTATGTGATATCAAATGTTCTCTTGGCAACAAAGTCGCTGTCTATGTCGCGAGATATATCAAGGATTCCTATGCCCACTTCATTGCTGCTGCTGATGGTATCATAATACCTATCAGCGGAAAGGCTATTCCAATCCTTCATTTATTTTTCTTTCCTTGTTTGTGTAAAAACTCTTTCTAACTATGTAGAAGAAATCTCTCACCTTCCTGCCCAATTCCGAATGTATAATCATGTGTATCCTAGGAGTGTCGCTCTGATTCCATACCGAGTGTGCATTAGATATATCCATTAAGAATGCACTACCCTCATCTTTAAAAGGAACTATACCATGGTCCTTAAATGCGAATCTACAGCCTTCAGGATTGTTGAGGCTGATATTGCACACGCTTAATCTTTTTTCTTCGTCGGGTCGATCCTGATGCGGTAGTATATATCCACCCGGTTCCAACAACATGAATCTTACTCGATTCAAATATTCTGCTGGCCAAGTTTCTATTAGGAATTTTTTTGTCACCGGGCAATGATCCGCAACCCATGTCCAATCTAACTTCTTGAGAGTTTCTTCTCTATCACCATATCCATCAAGGCTCTGAGTATCCTCGTTCAATCCGTGTATGGTAAGGCTCTTCCATCCATTTCCGTAACTATGCTCTCTATGTGAATGAAACTTATCTATCAGTGCTGCTGCTTCTCTGTGCATTTCCTTCCATGGTTGGTTATCTAAGGCACTCAAATGGAAGCAGGGCCATTCCGATTCATCCAAAACCCATTTAGTATCATAATGATCCGGATACTTCAGTTCTATTTCGTTTGGATGAGAATCGTGGAATTTTTTAAGTTCTTCTAGCATACGAATATTTATTTGCCAGTTCCATTAAATGCTCTTATAATTGGCGTTAAATATACACATGCCCTATTTAGACATTGATAATTTGCAAACTATAGTGGTTGATTTTACCAGCCATTGTAATGCTATGTGTGGAAATTGTTCTCGGAACATAGAAGGAGTCCAAGTAAATCCAAATATGCCTCTGGGACACATGGACATGAATACCTGGAAGAGAATCGTTGACAATTCTAACGGAGTTAAGGAAATTATTTTTAATGGAGCATACGGTGATCCATTAATGAATCCTAATCTAGTTTTTGCTCTACAATATGCTAGGAAACTTAGATGTAACATAATGATACATACCAATGGTGGAATTGGAAAGCCAAACATGTATAGAATGCTGGCACAAGAATTAAGTCACTTTCCTGAAGGCATGATTACGTTTAGCATAGATGGATTGGAAGATACCAACCATTTGTATAGGAGACATGTTGATTGGAAAAATGTAATGGCCAATGCCAAGGCATTCATAGACTCTGGCGGACTTGCTAGATGGAGAATGTTGGTATTCAAACACAATGCACACCAAGTTCAGGAGTGTGAAAAACTTGCCTATGACATGGGTTTCGAAGTGTTTGACATAAATGGCGGATACACGTTCTCTGCCATGGATAGTATAGTATCAGAAGCCTTAGAAAAATTCAAGGCCACCAAGAAAGAACAGGCAAGGACAATTGAATACGACAAGAAGCATTTGGACAATGTGGAACGCTTAGAAAAAGTTTTAGAAGTAGGGCTTGATAAAGGTTGCATTAATTGCAAATGGAAAAGAAAACAAAAAATTCAGATAAGTCATACTGGAGAAGTTTTTCCTTGCTGTTATCTATTAAGTGATAGATATCCTAAAAACACAGATAGCCCATATGCGAAAGAATGTAATTCAATTACATGGCCAAACATAAATGATCATTCACTTAAAGAAATAGTGGAAGGCAGTCTGCTTTCACAGCCTAGTGAAAATAGATTTAAAATTTGTGAGGTAACCTGCGGTGAAGTGTAAGTATTTGGATCATCAGGTTTGCATTAGAACGAGTGGAGAATACAGGCTCTGCTGTGTTAGCGTTGAGCCTACTAACAAGGAAACCGTCCACACACATAACATAGATGAATGGAGAGAAAGCAGCATACACAGAGAGGCGATTGCTTCGTTTGAAAGAGATGAATGGCCCGATGCCTGTGCCAAGTGTAGAATACAGGAAGAAAGTGGACAGCAGAGTCAGAGACAAAAACCTAGACCTTACGGTCCTGGTATTAGTCATCTGGATCTAAGATTTGGTAGCAACTGCAATCTAAAATGCACCATGTGCTACCCAGCAACTTCTAGCAGCGTCAATCAGGATCACAAGGAACTGCTAAAACTAGGCATGCAATCACCTTGGGGCAACGAACAATTTCCTAACTATGATTGGTATACTGATGAGCGTGGTGAATGGTTAGCAGGACTAAAAGATCTTAGAGAAGTATATCTAACGGGTGGAGAGCCCATGATGGTTAAGGGACTGCACAGTTTCCTTAAAAAGTTGGACAGTTCAGTTGAGATACGCTTTAACACCAATGGCACCATAATCAATCCAAATGTATATGAGGAACTGAAAAGATTTGAAACGGTCAATATGTGCTTTTCAGTTGATGCCATAGGCAGGGTAAATGATTATATACGCTGGGGTAGTGATTGGAAAACCATAGAAACAAATATGTTACGTTGGGCAGAGTTTGTAAAGTATAAGAGCCTAGGTCCAACACTGCAAGTTATGAACATACTGGATTATGACAACGTGGTTGAATGGGCAAGAAAGCATGACTTTGAAGTATATGATAACATGCTATACAATCCACCCTACTTCAATCTGCAGAATGCGCCCGACGGATTAAAATCGCAGGCACAGCATTTTAAGGAATGGATAGACAAACCCGCGGATGAACAGCATCAGGAAAATTTTCGCAAGGTAGTAAAAACTTTTGACTACATTAGAAAGTGTGACATTAAGGACTACATACCGGAAGTGGCAAGGGCATATGGAATTAATTAAGGAAAACCTAGAAAAGCAGAGAGCAGTCTATAGAAAGGACGAGGATACCATTCGCAAGATATGGTATAACAGGCCCTTTGAATGGCTTGACGAACACTGCTGGATGTTGGATCAAGTCAATCCTGGATATGCTAAAAAGATAGGATGGGAAGAGGATCATGTATGGATGGACATGCGTTTCATAGAAGGAAGGCTTGCCAGCACCTTTCCACATACCGTGGATTTCGTATATAGAATTACGGACTACATACACAAGCATTATCAAACAACTAAACCTTATGCACATGGTGATTGGGTGTTGAGCAACATAATTATAGATGGTGATAAGATAGAAATGATAGATTGGGATAACTTGGGCAAGCATCCTAGTTTCTTTGTAAAGAGAAAAATTAAGAGTGATTTAAAATCTGCCTTCGGAGAAATGTATGAACAATTTTTACCATAAGTTAAATCTAGACTATGACATCCAGGAACTAGTTGATATAGCAAATAGATATGACTCCGAGTTCAAGGATGGATTTACAGATTCCAAGGGCAACTACATAACCTACGCTTCCGTGGGAAAGGTAATGGGAGGAGTGTATGACGTTCGAAGCATGTATCTCAAGGACCTACCTGAAGATTTTCGAAATCTTGAAATTTTTAAAATTGCACAGGAACTATTTAAAAACATTGCTCCGCACAATGACATAGAACATCTATACAACTACGCACAATATTTTAAGATAAATGGTCCGCTAATACCACACAAGGACAAGCGAACGGCAGTTTTTACCATCCCTGTCCGTGGAGTTGATTGTCCTGTGTATTGGTACAATGACAATGATGCTGTATTAGCAAAGTATGTGTATGATGGTCCCAGCATAATCAACACCGAGCTCAAACACGGCTGCATGGAAAATGTGGGTGAAAGATTGTTTTTCCAAATCGGAGGCTTCACCCAACCGTTTTCCAAAATATTGGAGATGATAGAATGAAGTGCTACGCTCCATGGCACAGCATATTGGTCCGTTTTAACGGAGACATAGTTCCGGACGGTGTATATACCAAACGCTACGGTAACGTGCTAGAATCAAGTTTAAATGACGTGTTAAACAGCATTACAGCGTCATACACAAAGGATTCGATAAGAAGTGGAGTGTTACCGCCAGAGTGCGAACAGTGTGCTTTAAAAGAAGCCTCTGTAGGACACAGCAGGCGATTGTTCTTTCGTGACATACTAAATCCAATGCTGGAAGGCAACCAAAACGATTACTCCAAAAATTTCCACGACATCATGTTTTTGGAATTTAACATGAGCAACATCTGTAATTTGAAATGCAGAATGTGCGATGGTATCAATTCAAGTGCATGGGTTAAGGATGAACTCAAACTTGCCGAGGATGGTAATATACTACAGCGCAGGATAAACGATCCGGAATTTGGATACACCAACAAGAGCGAGCAGATCATAGAACGTCTATTTGAGGATCCAACTCCTTTCATGAATCTGCGTTACCTCAGCATCAAGGGCGGCGAACCCTACATGGAACCCGCAAATAAAACTATCCTTAAAAAGTTCATTGAGTTGGGAATTGCCAAGAACGTTACGCTCGACTGGACAACTAACGGAACCATAGTGGATGAGGAAGTTCATGAATTAGCAAGACAGTATGGACACACAAAATGGACTGTAAGCATTGAAGGAACTGACGGACTGTATGAATACATACGTGGCGGCAAGAACTTTACGTTTGCACAACTTAATGAAAATCTAAAACACTATGACTTTGATAGAATAATAATTGCTGTAACGGTAATGGCTTACAACATAGCACACCTTGACAAGATACAGTCTTGGTATGAAGGTGCGAAACAGGACAACTGGAGCATTTATTTCAATAATGTTGTAGCAGCACCGCCCTATTTAAATCCTAGGATCTTGCCCAATGAAATACTGGAAAGCATTGAATACAAACTGCCTAACATAAATTACACGCAGAAGGAAAACAGCGAACTCTATCTTAAAGGGTTAGTTTATTTTACCCAACGATTGGACAAGATTAGAAATACTAATGTGTTGAATTATTGTCCTGAACTCGCTAGTCTATTTGAACGGGATCTAACGCAAGGTAGTGTAGGTTAATATTCTTAGGCTGTTCCATTATCCATTTAATGTATTCACCAGCCTGTTTTAAATCAATCTTTTGTTTTCCGTCATTGCGGGCAAGTTGGCTTTCGCTTGCCATGTTACCGAAACTAACGTAAGTCATTTTTATTTGGCTACTGCCAAAGCAGTGCCACTTGCAGCGTTCCTTGCTCATGTCGTGCAGTTCAATCTTGTTTGCTGTATAGGCATCATCTCTATCACGCCAATACTCCTTGGAACTACCTATATTAATAATGTGTCCTTTTGCAAACTTATCATAGATATCATTTAATAAATTCTGTTGTTCGCCAGTTGGTCCATATTGGCAGTTAACAAATACATCAAAGTCCTTGGCATAATCAGCCACCTTGTCAGTTTCTCTAATATTCCAATTATTCCATCTACCCATGAACTCAACAGTATGCTCGGTTCCTTCTAGAGCCTGCTGGATTCCGTGAGCCAATCCCTTGTAGTTGGGGTTTCCTGTTACTAAAACTTTCATTTAAAATCCTTCCGCAAACATTACTCTTGCTCCTGGAAACCTTGCCTCGACTATGCTCTTTGCTTCGCTTGCGGTCCTTCCGTCCTCGGCAACTTTCATGGGTGCCTTGTTTTGCAGTGTCACCCAAAAATAATATGTCTTCATACCGTTTCCTTTCTAATATATATGTCGCTTAGGCAACTGCAAATATTTTTTCCGCATACTATGGGATCCTTTGGCAACTTATATCTTTCTAAATTACCTATTGCTCCTCCAAACTGGCAGTCTGCCCTATACATATTTCCCCACATGTCGATGTTTATTCCATCCATACCTGCCCAACACTTCCAACCCGAGAACTTATTCTTACCGTCTAGTATTAATTTGTTAGCATCGATGTATTGTTCATCATACATAAGAGAGCCTCTATGTATTCCTTTATAGTTTAGAATTCTTGTAAAAGGCCACTGTTTAATTTTTTCTTTTTGTTCTTGGCTATATTCATAAACCTTGTTTGTTGGATATTCATCATTAACCTTATCAACAATTATTTTCGGTTCAACTAGCGCATCTGTTTCTCTGTGTATTCTTTCTGCTACTGCATACATTTCATCAAATCGTTCCGGCAATAGCATTACAGCAACTACCTTGGGACAATCCAATACCTTGCACACATCTATGAAGTGTTGTGTATCAGCATATGCACTATGATAACTTAGGAACACACCATCAGTGTATTCGTTGATACTTTTAAAGTATTCAACTGATTGGCTAGCATTTGTTACGTATGTAAAATTGTGTCCGCAGTCCTTAACCAATTTTGCTAGATCCTTGAAGTGTTTCCAATAGGTAGGTTCTCCACCACTCAGCCTAAAGCACACATCCTTATCAACTTTTAGATTTTCAACAAAGTGTTTTACGGTTTCCCACTTGGGCTGTCCTGTGCTACCATCATGTAGTATGTCAGGGCAGTATTCGCAGCGATAGTTACACTTGTTGGACAGGGTCCAACTCACTAGAAACCAGTTCTCTGTTGTCTTATCACCATACTCTAATTTCATTCGTCAAAATCTCTCATCATGTTTTCAGTTAGTTCGGGAATGTTATTGGGATCTCTTGCTATGTCAAACAGCATAATGATTCTAGTTTCCGTGCTTCTATTGTAGGCACTGTGTTCTAGGGAATCATCAAAATAAAATGCCTTGCCTTCTTGCCATGTGTATTCCTTACCATCAACGGTTAGCAAACAATTGGGTGCTTCTTTGATGCATAGGTGTGCTCTATATACCTTGTCCGCAAAATCTCTGTATCCTCTGTGCGGAGTAATCTCTACTCCTGCATTCATTATGCTGAAACCTGCTATGACAATGAGAGGATCATTCAAAATATCGCTGATTGGTAGGTTAGGATAGGGTATGTCTTCCTTTGCCTTGAGTCCTATAAATTTCCAATCTCCTCTATATATTTTCCTATCCGGATAGTTGAACTGCTCGTCTGTAAGCATGTGATAGGTTTTTTCCACGTCAGAGAATCTCTGTTCAAACCTGTTTAGTATCTGTTCTACATGTTTCATACTAGCCTTCCGAATCCCCATTGTCTTTCTTCGCACCACCAACATTCTCCGCAATGGTTTATGCCTGGATCGTTGCCATCTCTTGGATACCATTCGCAACTGTAAGTAACTGGAAATAATGTATTCATCAATCCTTCTTCTTTATAAAGTTCTGCTAATCCTCTTTTATCAACATTAATCCACGGTGTAATTATTTCTTCAAATACTTCATCAGAATGGAAAACACTTTTGTTTCCATCGGTATCTCTACTTGGGTCTTTCCATTCAGAGTATGTAAAATTATCAGCAACTTCCTTAGGTGGATTTTTAGTTACTCCAAGATATAAAAACTTTAGTTTTAATTCTTTTGCCCATGGTTCTACCATATCTAGTAATGGATCCACTCCGTTTGGTTTATCACCTTCATTGTGTATTACATGATGTGTAACTCTGTGATTTCCTGTTAATTCCACACACTTGTTTACCACCGCAGTAGATGCTGTTACATTCTTTAACATGAGAGTATTATTTGCATATGTAAAGATGTGTGTATGCTCTTTATTATTTTGTAAAACCTTATACAACATTAATGCACTATCAGCACCCCCACTGACACATACCGCACAATTTTTATCAGCCTTAAATAATTTGTTCATATGTATTCAGCCAGTTCCGGAAAGGTTTTTCTAAAATCCGTTCCCCTATTCTTGTCCAATACTCGCAAGTAATCCTTGACCATTGGCAGTTTGTCACTCCAGTCCTCTGCCATCATGTAGTCAATAACTCCTAGCCATCTCATCTTGCCCATTGGACTATTATTAAATTCAAGATTGAACTTTTGCCTATCCACAAAGCCCATGATTCTTTTCTTTGCGAATTCCTTTAGTTCCTTGGGTAGCACCCTCACATTTAGATAGTTAGGTAGATAAACTAGGTGCGTGCTTATCATGCCACCACCAAATGGCGGAAGATTTACTTTCTGAAATTGTTGATCCTGCTTCCACTGCGCCAGTTCATCTATGTAGGCAATGTTTAATAATTGTGCCGCCGCGGCTATGTTTATTCTTATGTGTGGCAGTGTGCTGTCCAGCATCTTGATATTGTTTTCTATCGTGCTCCACTTGCTGGGATATCTGATATAATCATTCTTGTCGCCATATGCATCTATGCTAAAGTTAAATGTAACTTCACGAAAGTGTTTCCAAAGAGATAATAACTTTTCGGGTATGTCCGTTCCGTTTGAATTGTATCTTACGCAACAGTTTTGGGCATGTCCTTCATCAACCATGAACTGTAGGATGTTATAGTGTTCGGGTATCATGAGAGGCTCGCCGCCAGCAAAGTATAGTTCCTTGATGTGCTGTGCCTGAGACTTCATGGACTCTATGAATGAACCTTTCTTATACCAAGTATAATCAAAGTCACTGTCCCAACTCTGATCCTTGATTAGATCCTTATTCTTGTATTCGGGCATGTTTAGTTTCCACTCCTTGATCCAACTGCTTGAATCGTGTGGAGAACACATCACGCACTTAAGGTTACACACATTGCCCAGTCTCAAATCAAAGTAGGGAATATTAACCGGTAGGTTTCCCTGTTCGTCAGTCTTGCTTACAATATCATCAATGTCGAGCCTAGAGTCCCAAACTTCCGTTTCCCATCTTCGCTTGCTTACTATGCCCTTTTCCTCTTCCGCAAAACACTTTCTACAACTGTTGGGTATTTCGCCGTTGAGCATTTTTAATCGTGTTGCTCGCATGTGTTCGCTGTTCCATACTTCTTCTATGGTATGGTTTCGCATGTTCATGGCAATGCCATCCTTCTTAACAAGGCCCGCAGTCTTGTCATCAACGTCAGCACCACTTGCATTTGCCGTGCAGCATACCCTTACGTCACCGTTGGGTCGTGTTGCTAGGTGTATCCATGGTAGGGCACAGAATGTTTTACTTCGTGTCATGCGTAAGCCTTCTTTTCATACTGTGCGTTTAGTTTGTCAAATGTTCCGCACTGCTTGGAACATTCCTTGAGTCCATCCTTGCTCCAGCATGAACTAATTTTATCAAAGTGTCCGCTGGCAAATATTTCCTCAAATGATTCCTTGTTTAGGTTTGGCACGTTCTTAATCTTAATCATGTAGTCTATTCTGCTGCCACTGTATTGTGGAACCCAATCCAAATCCAACCAACAGCAAGGACTGACGTTTCCGTTAGCACTCACATACAGTTGGCTATCTTTCTGTGCCTTGCAACTAATTACGGGCATTACTTCTTCCTGTGCTGCCAGTGCTGGCTCAATCATCTGTTTGCTCTTCTGTGATGGATACAGTGTATTAATAATGTTGTAGTCATCATCTAATACTTCAAACTTGCCATCCTTGAATCTCGTTGTGTGCTTGATTGAGAATCCCTTAAAGCCTAACTGTTTGCTCATTCTTTCGCAGTCATCTACCTGATGTTCATTGTGTGCAAACACCAGCATGTCCCAGCGAGCATCTCCACCTGCACCTATGAATGCAAGTGCGTTATTAATTACTCTGTTCCAGTCTGTGTTGATTCTGTAGAGACTGTGTGTATCTTCCAACCCATCTATGCCAAACACAACCTTTACCCTTGTTTCTGCGAGGCTTTCCCACCATTCCTTTTTCCTACCACTACCATTCGTGTGCATCTGCAGAGTCATGTGTTCATTGTTTTCTCTACAGTAGCGGAATATTTCTACGGTATCCTTTGCCAACAGTGGATCGCCCAAGTTACCGCACATGTTTAGATGATTTAGTTGTGCTATGAATTCTGGCTTGAACCATTCCTTGAAACGTTCCAATGTAATTTCTTCTAGATATAAACTATCAAGCAGAGGACCACCCGCCAGTCGCCTTGGACACATTGGGCATCTTGCCTGGCACTTTGAAGTAACCTCAAGATGGATTGATTTTATGTCTGCTAGTGAATACATTATTTCTGATTGAACCTTCTCATGGTTGCTTCAATTGTTGAATCATTAACATCAACATTTACCACCAACCAATAACTGTCGGTGAAACTATTATTAAATAGGTAGTGCATTTTAAGTGTATCAAGAAAGTATAGCCTACCAACTTCCCAATTTAGAATTCTGCCATCCAACACAAAGTTAAATGATGGAGCATTCACGTTTCTCAATGGCATTATCAGTCTAAAGTTATCTGTTTCAGCCCCCGTGTAGTTCCAATCTCTGTGGGGTGGAAAGAATCCTCCAGGACCAAACCTTAGAAAGTGCGTCCTATAATAGTGTCCCTGCCATGGGCTGAGTATTTCTTGTATCTGATTGTTTAACACCGGAGTTGGAACATTAAAATCTCTTTCTGAATAAGTCGTTCCATTTTCTTTATTATATTCATATAGACTATCCAGATCCGGGATGCCAGTTAGTCCGCCATCTAAACTCGTAACGCTGAGACCCCATCTATTCACATCCTTGCGTGGATTGTATTTTACCCAATCGAAATTATTTGCCCAACCAATTAATAATTCAGCATCCGTGGTAACTTCCAACTCAATCATGTCTCCAAATCTTGCTAGGTGTCCGTAGTTCATTTGCTTCCTATTATCATAAATCTTTTATACTTAGGCAGTTCCAGTTCTGCACTCTTGGTTATGTTTAACCTGCTCTTGCGTTCAAAATCTGCTAGGTCCTTTGAACAATTTATGTGTTCATCCAATGCCCAGTAATCATTGCTCTGCAATACTATTTTACAGCCTTTGGGTATATTTTGCAACCACTTATTATATTGTGCCTGTGTTATGTGTTCGCAACTGGTATTAATAATTATGTCAGGATGTTCATCATACTCGTATTTGCACATGTCCTTGGTAACTGCAATAAATCTGCCTTCCATTTCCTGTCGCTTGTTTATAGTAACGGCAATCTCCTCACAGCCCGGATCCTTATCAACACTGACTATTTTCCTTATTCCAATTTCGCTGTTGAACAGCATGCTGGCAAGCACTCCATTCCAACCACCATGTATTACTATATTAGCATTGGTTAATTTGTTTGTTCTTTCTAAATTTTCAACTAACCAGGACTTGCTTTCCAATTGCCCTCCCCAGAAACTCTCAAGGGTTCTATCCCTGTCAGTGCTGTTGCGGATTGCATCCATCCAAAACTTTATATCTCTAATATCAATCTTCATTCTTAACCTTTGGTATCTTGCTGTCTGCAGAACTAACACAGGTTTCAGTCACACATGGTTTAGGAGTGTCAAATAATTTAAATCCTTCTGTGAGTGTTCCTAGTGATTGTTCGGAACAACTATAGGCTCTTTTGACTTCATTTCCTCGTATAATCACACTCTGATATCCTGCGTTACAATTCCATCCCTTGAATTTATTAAACCCAAATGCATTCATTCTTTCAGCCTGATCTAATCCATAGTCATTGCCTTTGGCATCGTGTAATCTTATTTGCATCAACTGCTTTCCCTTATAATGATTAGGAAACTGATTTCTTAATTTTTCAATCTGCTCTTCTGTGTAGCCATCAACTATAAAACTTGCGGTCGGATCACTCTGCGGTTTTAGTGTAACATTTATACCTCTATTCCAGAACCTCTCACATCTTTCATAATACTCGTCAAACAAATTAGGAACCATTACCTGATTGATTGTTATGTTGATATCATGTTCCATTAGATACAGACACTTGTCACCAAACTCTGTTTCGTCAGCATATTCTGCATGGTAACTTGCCGTAAGGCTTTTCTTGTTTAGACTGCTAGTTGATTCTATCCAACGCTGCCACCACGTTTCGTTTGGTGATAGATTTGTGGTCATGTGTATGCTTTGATATGGTGACACATCATCTGCATAGTATTCAATCAAATCTAATAATTTCTTGTATGCGGTAGGTTCGCCACCACTAAACGAAAAATGGAAACTATCAAATCCATTGTGCCTAGCCTGGCTCTTGATGCTGTCTATGGTTTTAACATAGACTTCATAGTCCTGATGATCAGGTTTGTCGGCATTCGCATAAGGCCAACAATAGGAACACTTGTAGTTACAGAACCTTCCCAGTATCCAACTCACGTTGAACAATGGATAATCCAACATTGTAAATTGTCCAAACTTGACTATATTTTGAAAAGGTATAAGAGTAAAATCATTCATTATATACGTATTTAACCACTATTACTCTTGACAACCGCGTTTAAGGCTTATATAATAGTGTTGTGTTTAAATACATGACATACAATATGGAGAAAAATAATGTCAAATACAGAAGCAATCAAAACTGCTATGGAAAACTTTCTAGCAGAAGATGAAAAATTTGAAGCAGGAAATGGTGCTGCTGGAACAAGAGCAAGAAAAGCACTACAAGAAATGACCAAGGCTATCAAGGAAAGACGTAAGGAAATCACCGATACCAAGAATGCACGCAAAGCAGAAAAAATGGGTGGCTAAATGGGTGATGACGACAAGCAATACACAATAACGCTTGATCCAACTTATACATATAGTGGCGGTGCTGCGACAACCAGCACTGTCACTATGGCTGGTATTGATATAGATGATCAAATTTCAAACGGAACATTCACTATAGATACTTCCAGCATTCAGGATACAGGTGACTACGCATACGGTAATTGGGGTAGTGATATTTCGGTTCCTGAGACAGGCGATATCAAGATTGGTGATAGAAGCCTAAAGACATTCATAGACACGGTAGAAAAGAGATTATCGATCTTACAGCCTGATCCAAAGAAACTGAAAAAATTTGAAGCATTGCAAAAGGCATACGAGCATTACAAGCATTTAGAAAGGTTATGCGAAATAGATGACGAGGACGAGGACGAGGACGAAAACCCGAACTGGTAAGGACAAGAACAGGCTATTCAGAGACATCATGAGAATTGGTGTTCTGGAAGACGAAATCAAATACGCCAAGAGCCAGTTACAACCACATGACACCGGACACATATACACATCGATAGATTGGTTAGAACACAGAGTTAGACGATTGAAAGGAATAAAGGACGATGACTAAGGTAAAATTAATTTCGCATTCAAAGGCTCCTAAAGAATTAGGTTTGGATAATGCACAAGAACTTATTGCCTACTGTGCAAGGGTAAGCAATCCGAGCAACCAAATGAATTCAGAAACTTCAGAAAAGTTAATCAAATACCTGATCAAACACGCACACTGGAGCCCACTTGAAATGGTAAGTGCCTGTTTAGAAATTAACACAACACGTGATATTGCACATCAAATTGTGCGCCATCGCTCGTTCAGTTTCCAGGAGTTTAGCCAACGCTATGCTGATCCTGCGGAGTTTGGCGATCAGTTTGTTATTAGGGACGCAAGGCTGCAGGATGAAAAGAATAGGCAGAATTCAATCGAGACGGATGATTTACAGTTACACGCACAGTGGGAAAACCATCAGCGTGATGTAATTGATGCTGCCAAGAAGGCATATGAATGGGCAATTGATAATGGCATTGCCAAGGAACAGGCCCGTGCTGTATTGCCGGAAGGCAACACTAAAACACGTTTATATATGAACGGCACACTGCGTAGTTGGATTCATTATATTGAACTGCGTGGTGCTAATGGCACACAGAAAGAACACATGGAAATCGCACACGCCTGTGCAAAAGTAATTGCGGATATTTTCCCACTAGCAGAAGACTTAGTCTAAGGAGACTAAATGAAAATAGGATTATCACTCAGTAGGTGCCTTCGTGACGTATGGGAAGGCAGGGTTGAGGAGAACGAAGTTCTCGTTATCATCTCTCGCACAGATATCGATCCACACAATGATGAACACTGGAATAACATTTGGGACGGATACTTATATGGTGGTATGAGCAATCCAGAATGGGCTGGCATGGAAGAACACGAGGAAGGCATGCGCAAATTGCTGTGCGAAATGTATGATGATGGTAAGATACACCAACCCCGACAGTTTAAGGCACACCCTGCTAGGCTTCCTTACTATTGGCTAGAATGCTTTGTTCCAGACGACGAAGCAAGTCCCGCAGTAAAGAATGCCTGGGAACAATACAAGGTAATAGCAGGACTGAGTGGTGTTAAGGTGGGCA
>Ga0222715_10002818_pt1 | contig 15713 bp, 10 predicted proteins | sample C33_9DmetaG_FD_165056 | JGI IMG/M metagenome (GOLD analysis project Ga0222715, IMG submission 165056) | Estuarine water microbial communities from San Francisco Bay, California, United States - C33_9D | ecosystem: Environmental > Aquatic > Marine > Unclassified | place: USA: California...
CACATCTCCGACCGCGACTGAGTCGCCTGACCCTGTAGAATACTCTCAACAGCAAACGACCAATGCTCTACACCTCAGGACAGAAGCAACGCCCCCGCCTCGCTCAGCAGGTCTACCGCTTCATGCTGGATCAGGAGCCCCTGCTGGGCGCTGCTACGGTCACCGTTCATCATCGTCGCCTGAGTGCTGAGGGCGTGGTCGGATGGCAGCAGGAGGATGGGCAGGAGTTCCTGGTTGAGGTTGAGCGCGACCTGCCCCGTGAGGAGTACGTCGTGACTCTCATCCACGAACTCATCCACTGCCGCCAAACCCTGGAGGGTATCATGGATGAGGAAACCCGCGAATCTGAAGCATACGGTTTGGAAACCGTCTACGCTGCCCGCTTCGCTGCCGCCTGACCCCCTATACTAAACACATCAACCAAACGAAACCAATGAGCACCGCTACCTACAACGGATGGGCAAACTGGGAGACCTGGAACGTTGCCCTGTGGATCAGCAACGATGAGGCAACCTACAAGGTCGCCCAGCGTTATGACTCCTACGACCGCCTGATTCCCCGTCTGGAGTTGATGTGGGGGCAGATGACCCCTGACGGTGCCCGCTGGATGGATGGCACGATCGACACCGATGCCCTGGATGAGATGCTGGAGGACCTGTGACAATCTGACAGGTGGTACACCGTCCGGTTTCCACCCCCGATCCGCTGTATATTACTTCCATCGGGGGGGACCGACCTCCCCACACTCCAAACGACTCATGACCAACCTCTCTACCCTCGCTGCTGCTTCCTCCCTGGACCTGCTGCTTGCTGAAACCCGTGGTGAAGTGAAGGTGACCCGTCTTCCTCAGAAGGGTCCCCGTAAGGCAGACCTGGTTATGACTCAAACCAAGGGTAACCGCTGCCGCACCAACCGCAGCAGCGGCACCAACTTTGTTTCCCAGGCGGGTTAACCCCCACCCCCGATCTGCTACAATACACACATCGGAAACGACCCCCACTCATGACCCTCGCAACCACCCTGGAAACCCTCACCGCTTATGTGGTGAAAGAAACCAACCGCTACGTTTCTGAAGAGTTCCGCCTGTATGGTAAGACTCTCCAACAGATTAAAGATAGTGGTATGGAAACTGCAGATTTTACCAAAATCTTTCAGTATATTGTGAATGAGGTAATTGAGGCAGGTATTAAAGAATTGGGTATCAACGGTAAGCGTGAAGAAGTGGCAGGATATGATTATATCATTGAGGGGCAACCTGTTGAGTTTAAGTTAATGGGAGGTGCCTCCAAATCCTCCTTCGCTACGGGTAACAAAACCTCCCACTTTGGTGGTGCTAAAACTAACCTTGTGTGGAGCATTAAGTATACCTTTAACGCCAATCAGATTGATACCTTCGGTATGGTTTTGATTGATACTAACCTCACCGAATCTAATGTGTGGAATGCATCTAACGGTCGTAAGGATTCATTCTCTCAACTGCAACTGATTGTGGGTGAAGAGGATTGCATTCTCACTCAAATGGGTATCATCAAACCCGCTTCTAAGTTTCTGCAATTCCTTCCTCTCCCCACTGAAGTTCTTCTGGGTTGAGTATAAGTGAGAGGGGGCAGTGTTGCCTCCTTAAATATACCTAACTGTGTGTGCGTTATTTGACAGTTAAGCCCCGTTGGGGTTATTATAAGCGGGGCGCGTTAGGGGGGGTCGGTTCATAAAGCCACGGGTCCCTCTAAGCTATAAAGTGTTACGCTCGCCAGCTCTATATAAAACAAAAAGGAAAACTCAAATACCCGCAATGCAAAAAAATCCCGGAGAAAATTTTACGACTGTAGAGGTTGACCCTATAAGTGGGGAGTATTATATAAGGATACCTGAGTGGATACTGAGTGAGTTTGGTTGGTATGAGGGCACTGTAGTAAACATGGAGGTTGATGGGGAGACTATTATAATTACGGAGGTCCGTGAGGACTAGTCATTGACTTCCGATATAAATTACTGTATGATACTGAAGTAACGTTACTTTCTTATGGCTAAAGGATTTACTGTAAAAGCAAAGGCACCTGACTCACAGAAAAGCGAAGTACCAGAGTGGGATTACAATAAGGCACGCGAAATGATTCGTGGGAAGTCGATTGTATTCTGTCTACCTGGACGTGGAGTGTCTTACACATATCTCAAAAATTTCGTGCAATTGTGTTTTGACATTGTGCAAGCAGGTGGAAGCATTCAGATTTCTCAAGATTATTCATCAATGGTGAATTTTGCACGTTGTAAGTGTCTGGGTGCGAATGTGTTACGTGGACCTGACCAAATTCCTTGGGACGGGAAGTTGAATTATGATTATCAATTGTGGATTGATAGTGATATTGTGTTTAATACTGAGAAGTTTTATCAGTTGGTATTAATGGACCAAGATATTGCTTCTGGTTGGTATTGCACTGAGGATGGTCAGACGACATCTGTTGCACACTGGATGGAGGAAGATGACTTCCGAAATAATGGTGGTGTAATGAATCATGAGACATTAGAAACGATGGCACGTCGTAAGAAGCCATTTACTGTTGACTATGCAGGGTTTGGGTGGTTATTGATTAAGCATGGAGTCTTTGAGCATAGTGAGATTAAGTATCCATGGTTTGCACCTAAGATGCAGGTATTTGAATCTGGAGAGGTTCAGGATATGTGTGGAGAGGATGTAAGTTTCTGTTTGGATGCAATCGCAGCAGGTTTTGAGATTTGGTGTGACCCTCGTATCAGAGTTGGACACGAAAAGACAAGGATTATCTGATATGTCAAACGAATCTTACAATATCTATTGTAAGGGAGAGAAGATATACTCCCACTTGACACAGGAGGAGTATTTCGATATTATGGAGGACCTGTCGGTAGAGTTTTATCAGACAGGGACTCCAAGTCCAAACGACTTAGAAACTAAAATTATCTCGGAGAATCATTATGGCTATTCGTAAAGGTGGCGGTTATGTGGAGGGTGCTCCTAAGAAAACTCGTCAAGGAGCAGGTATGAATACGAAGTATGCAGCGACTTCTCGCAATAAGGCTCGAAAGAAGTATCGCGGTCAAGGTAAAGGTTGATATATTGGAAGGGGGTCTTCGGATCCCCTTTTTTCATGAAAATAAATATGACGTAAGGGATAGCAACCCCTCTAAAAGTTCTGTTTTGTATAAAACAGGAGCTAAAATGGGACAATCACCTGTAGATAGGAATTCTGACTACATGAAAGAGATGTGGGGCACAAATCGTCTCGTCTCAGACTATGGTTCTATGGAAAGAATCAATGTTTATGAGGAGAAGAAGGAGTTTCTTCAAGAGATTATGGACTATGAGAAGACTCATGACTTAAAAAAGCAGTCACAACTTCATGAGAAAATCAGAAATGATGAAGATTATGATGATTGGGAGTATGGCACTGAGCCAAATTATGGAAATCCTTGGTCTTAAGCATAAATAAAGGCAAGAAAACCTTCTGACCAATGGCTGTCACACGGATATCAAGAGCATTTAAGGACATTAGTTTGTCATTTGACCCTCATCCGGTGACAAAGGACCTGCCAGTTCTTAAAAATGAGAATGCAATACGTCGCTCTGTGCGAAATTTAGTGGAAACTATTCCTACAGAGCGATTTTTTCAACCTCTTTTGGGGTCTGATGTGCGTTCTAGTCTGTTTGACTTCGTTGATTATGGTACTGCAACCGTAATTCAACAGCAAATTTTGACTACGATTGAAAATTTTGAGCCAAGAGTAACAAATGTTGAGGTTCAGGTCAATCCACAACCTGATGACAACACATTTGAATGTAATATTATCTTCGATATCATCGGTCAGGACTTTCCAGTTCAAGAATTTACATTCATCCTAGAGGCAACAAGGTAAATATGCCTTTTACTAAGTTTACAAACCTAGATTTTGACCAGATAAGGGCTCAAATTAAGGATTATCTTCGTGCAAACTCCAATTTTACGGATTTTGACTTCGAAGGGTCCAACTTTTCAGTCTTAATCGACACTCTTGCTTATAATACCTATATTACGGCATTCAATTCCAACATGATTGTCAATGAATCCTTCTTGGATTCAGCAACATTAAGGGAAAATGTCGTTTCCTTAGCAAGAAACATTGGTTATGTACCTCGCTCTAGAAGCGCTGCTAAGGCGAATGTAAGTTTCTCGGTCACAACGAGTAGTAACACTCCTACAATGACCCTACAAGCGGGTCTGGTGTGTGTAGGAGCGACGAATGAAACGAATTATATCTTCTCAATTCCAGAAAGTGTAACCACCACAGTTTCAAGTGGCACTGCAAACTTTACTGGTATTGATATCTACCAAGGTACGTTTGTTAAAAACGTCTTTACTGTTGATGGGTCGTTAGATCAGAGATTTATTCTGAATAATTCCTTCATTGATAGCTCAACAATCGTTGTTAAGGTTAAAGGAATTAGTGATACAGGAGAAGGAAGAGAATATTCACTGTCAGAAAACATTTTAAATATCAATTCCACATCAGAGATTTATTTACTTCAGGAAGTACAGGATGAGAAGTATGAAATCTTGTTTGGTGATGGATATTTTGGTAAGAAATTAGAGAATGGTGCAGTAGTTACTGTTTCTTATATCATCACTGATGGTAAGGATGGTAATGGTGCTTCTAACTTTGCTTTCTCTGGTAGAGTTGTTGACTCCTTGAATAATGTAGTTGTCCCCACAAATACTGTAACAGTAACAACCGTCAGTAACGCTGCTAACGGGGGTGACATTGAGAGTATTGAGTCAATCAAGTACTTTGCTCCTAGAATCTATTCATCGCAGTACAGAGCGGTCACAGCACGCGATTACGAAGCGATTATTCAGTCCATCTACCCCAACACAGAATCTGTTGCTGTTGTTGGTGGTGAAGAGTTAGACCCACCACAGTTTGGTAATGTTGTTATTAGCATCAAACCGAAGAATGGTGACTATGTTTCTGATTTTGACAAACAAACCATTCTGACCAAACTGAAGAATTATTCACTGTCTGGTATTAATCAGCAAATCATTGACCTTAAAGTTCTTTATGTTGAAGTTGACTCGGCAGTTTACTACAATCCTTCTCAGGTTACTAATGTAAATGCCCTGAAAACTACGATTACAAATACTCTGAATACATTTGCTTCATCAAACATCAATAAGTTTGGTGGTAGATTTAAGTATAGCAAGTTATGTCAGACGATTGATAATGTTGATAATGGAATTACCTCCAACATTACTAGAGTTATTATTAGAAGAAATCTGAAAGCACTGATTAATCAGTCTGCCCAGTATGAGTTGTGCTTCGGTAATGCTTTCCACTACAAACCAGAAGGATATAACATTAAGAGCACAGGATTTACTCTTGCAGGAAGAACTGGCACTTTCTACTTCACTGATGTCCCAGACGCTACTGGTGGAAAGGGTGTATTGTCAATCGTTAAAGAATCCACTACAGGTGGTGCTTATATTGTAGAAGTTAAGTCTGCTGGCACGGTTGATTACACCAAAGGTGAGATTATTCTTAACACCTTAAACATCACTTCTACAGTTGAAGCAAATAATATTATTGAGATTCAAGCATATCCAGAATCCAATGATGTCATTGGTCTGAAGGACCTTTATCTTAGCTTCTCAGTTGCTGATAGCAAGATAAATATGATTAAGGATACTATTACTTCTGGCGAACAGATATCCGGTGTCGGATATAAGACGACTTCTAGCTACTTAAACGGAGAACTAAAGAGGGTATAAGATGATAAAAACTGGATTTGAGACGAGGGTAAAAGTTCAGCAAATTATTGAGAACCAATTACCAGAGTTTTTACGTTCCGAAAGTCCTAAGGCAGTAGATTTTCTAAAGCAATATTATATCTCTCAGGAATATCAAGGTGCTCCAGCAGACCTTGCTAATAACTTAGACCAATATTTGAAGATTGATAACCTTACACCAGAAGTTATCACTGGTATTACCACTCTGTCTTCAAGCATTACTGCATCATCAGACACTGTACATGTAGGATCTACTAAAGGATTTCCTGCTCAGTATGGTTTATTTCAGATTGATAATGAAATTTTCACTTATACTGGTATCACGACCAACTCTTTCACTGGTTGTGTAAGAGGTTTTAGTGGAATTACTTCTTATCGTTCAGAATTAAATCCAGAAGAATTAATTTTTAAAGAAACTGATCAGGCAGCACACACATCTGGTGCTACTGTAAAGAATTTAAGCTCTGAGTTTCTGAAAGAATTTTATAAGAAACTCAAGTATACTCTTACTCCAGGTCTGGAGAATGTAGATTTTGTATCTAATCTGAATGTAAACAACTTCATCAAAGAAGCAAGATCTCTTTACGAATCAAAAGGTACTGAAGAATCATTCAAAATTCTTTTCAAAGTTCTCTATGGAGTAACTCCAAAGGTTATTGATTTAGAAGATCGTCTCATTAAACCATCTTCGTCTCAATTTTTAAGAAGAGAAGTAATCGTTGTTGAGCCAATTTCTGGAGATCCTAGCAAACTGATTGGTCAGACTATCAGAAAGTCATCTGATTCTCAGACTCAGGCATCAGTTTCTGAGGTAGAAGTCTTCACAAGAGGCGGTAATGTCACATATTTCAAACTCGGTCTGTTTATTGGATATGATGACAGAGACCTTATTGAAGGTACTTTCAACATTCAACCAAAAACAAAAGCAATCAATACTGCGAGTGCAGGTGCATCTTCAATTATTGTTGATACCACCATTGGTTTCCCTGCCTCTGGCACATTGATTTCTGGTAACAATACAATCACCTACACATCTAAGACTGTAAATCAATTCTTAGGTTGTAGTGGTATTAATAATACTATCTCAGTTGCGGACGAAATCCGTACTGATGAGGTATTCTTTGGATATGAAAATGGAGATATTACCAAAAAGGTAGAAGTCCGTATTACTGGTGTCCTTTCTAAGTTTGAAACAGTCAGCGACATCAAGTTATCTACTGAAGGACAAAAAATCTATGTGAAGAATGTAGGCGAAAAGATTACAAATCCAGAAAGTGATAAGACCTACAAGCAATTGTTTGCAAACTCCTGGATTTACAATACTAGCAGCAGATATTATGTTGATAGTATCAGTGGGTCCAACTTTGTCTTGAAGTCGGATATTGATAAATCAAGTTTAAAGGTCGGAGATACTGTAGATATTCTCTTAGGGTCTACGGAGAATGTTGACCATGCAAATGCAACCGTTGCATCAATATCTGGTAGTCAAGTTACTTTAGATAATCTGATTGGATTTACATACAATTCAACACTTGAGTATTCAATTAGAAGAAAGTTAAAAACAGCAAGCAGCACTGGAACTCCAGTTTTATATGGTAATGGTGCTCTTGTAAGCGATGTACAAAATCTTTATAATGAGAATGATGAATACTTCTATGTTGCATCAAACTCACTCCCATCATATGGGATAACAAAAACTGTTAAGAAGTCAAGTATATCTTCAGCAAATTCCACAACATTAAAAGGATACAATAGCATAACTGAAAAGTATTCTATTATTTCCTTCCCTACTAGTGTTCCTTTTATCACTGGTGATGAAATTTACTACAGTGCTAGTGATGCAGCACTGACTGGTATGCCAGAGGGCAACTACTATGTCAAAGTATTATCTCCCGATAATCAAATAAAACTGTATCTGTCTAGGTCTCTGATTGTTAGTGATAACCCTGTAGAATTTACTTCATCAAGCTCAACTGGATCTCATACTTTTGTATTAGCATCCCAGAAGGATGAAGAAATTAAACCTCAGAAAGTTCTTAAGAAATTCCCATTTGATAAAAATATTAAACTGGGTAAAAATGAAGCAACTATTCCTGGTTCTACAGGAATGCTTGTTAATGGTGTTGAGATTATTAACTATAAATCGGATGATAAAATTTATTATGGTCCATTGGATAAAATTACATTATACAACACTGGTAGTGGTTATGATGTAATCAATCCACCAGATGTAGTGATATCTGCTGGTGCTGGCACAACAGCTTTGGTTAGACCAACTCTGAAGGGTAGTCTGAAAGAAGTAATCGTTGACCCACAAGATTTTGATATTAAGAGAATTACATCAGTAACTTTGACTGGTGGAAATGGTAGTGGTGCAATCTTAGATCCAGTTTTAGAAAAAAGATTCCGTGAAGTAGAGTTTGACTCTAGAGTTTCTACTGATGGTGGTGGTATCGATATCGCTGCAGATACACTGACTTTCTCAACACAACATAAGTTTTCTAACGGAGATGCTATTGTTTATAATAGAAATGGAAACAATGCTGTTGGTGTAGGTACTTTTGGTGGCAGTAATGCAGATACTGGCACTACTTTAAGCAGTGGGTCTGTTTACTATACCGAAGTTGTTAATAGCACGACAGTTAAACTGTATCCAACATTATCTGATTACAATGCAGGTATCAACACTGTAGGATTTACAACATCAAACACTCAGGGTATTCATAAGTTTAGAACTCTTGAGGGTAAGAATACTCTCAGGTCTATTAAAGTTATCAACCCTGGAAGTGATTATGAGAATAAAAAACTCATTGTCAAACCAGAAAATGTCTCCACAGTAGAAGACAATATCTTCTTTGAGAATCATGGATTTTCTGATGGTGATATTGTAAACTACACAACAACTGGTACAGTAATTGCAGGTCTTTCAACCACAATTAGTTACTACATCATCAAGCAAACTGATGATAGGTTTAGACTTGCTTCTGCTGGTGCTGGTGCAACTATTACCACAAATTATGTAAGTGGTAATTATGTCAATCTGACTAGCACTGGCACTGGATATCATAACTTCAGTTATCCTGATATTCAGTTGAATATTAGTGCAGAGTATGATGGCGTCTCTGGAATTATAACCGCTACTCCAATTGTTACTGGTGAAATTACAAATCTTTATCTCTATGAAAAAGGTACTGGATATGGATCAAATGTCCTCAACTTCCATAAGAGACCAAGCGTATCAATTAAAACTGGTAAGGAAGTTGAATTAAAACCAATCGTTACGGGTGGTAGAGTTTCTTCCGTCCAAGTAACTAACTCAGGAAGTGAGTATAGCTCTGCACCAGAACTAACCGTTGTAGGTGCGGGTGTTGGTGCTAAATTAAGAGCAATCGTTTCCAATGGTGAAGTTACTCAAGTTGTAGTTATTAATGGTGGAATTGGATACAATGCTAATACCACAATATCTGCTATTTCAAGAGGTATAAACGCTTTTGCTGAGGCATCAGTAAGAGAGTTAACTGTAAATAATGAGAATAGATTTGGCAGCGAAGTATTATTAGATAATCCAACAAATCTTCAAGGTCTTGAGTATGGTGTTGTTGGATATACAACATCAATTGGAAACCAATTCTCTGATACTGGGTCTCAGCACTCACCTATCATTGGATGGGCACATGATGGTAATCCAATTTATGGATCTTATGGATATAGTGATGCATCAGATGTAAACTCTTCTGTTAAAGTATTAGTAAGTGGATACACAAAATCAACCTCTAATGTAACTGATAGACCATCTGGTTTTACATCAGGTTTCTTCGTTGAAGATTACAAGTTTGATAATTCTGGAGACCTTGACCAGTATAATGGTAGATATTGTAAGACCCCAGAGTTTCCAAATGGCGTCTATGCATATTTTGCAACATTATCCTCCACAACTTTCGAATCTACTTTCCCATACTTTGTAGGAAATTCTTACAAGTCACTCTTTGTCTCTCAGAATGTAAATCAAGACTTCAATTTCAATTCCTCAAGCCTTGTTAGAAATACCTTCCCATATAAGGTTGGTGATAGGTATTCTGATAATGACTTTATTTCAGAGTCTAATGAAATTTTAGTCCAGAGAGCAAATATTGATTCCGTAACCAAGGGCGAAGTTAATAAGTTGACTGTCAATCTTGCTGGCACTGGATATGCTGTCGGTGATGTTGCATCATTCGATAATACTGGTACAGATGGTGGTGGATTGTCTGCAGATGTTAAGAGCATTACAGGAAAAACTATTACTAATTTAAATACATCAGTCAATACATATCAAGGTGCAAAGGTAATCTGGGAAGATTCTAACTCAGTTTCTCTGCACATCGATAAAGTCAATGTTGTTGGTGATGGGAACAGTGTTGTTGTTTCTGGACTTTCAACCTTTATTGGTGGATTAACTAAATCTCATATTGTTGGTGTTACATCAGAAAAGACTTACCTGATAAAACAAATTCCAAGTAATGCCACTGCGGGGGTTGTTACTGACATGTATGTGTCAAGAATTCCCGTATCTCTCTCTGTAGGGTCCACAGTTGCTATTGGTACTGAGAAACTATCCGTCCTTACTATATTCCCAGAAAACAAGGTTGTAAGAGCACTGAGGGGTGTTACAGGCACTGCACACACTGCATCCACAGAAGCATCCGTATTGACTGGAAAATTATCGCTCTCAGTCAAGACACCATACTTCAATTCAAAACTGAATAAGAAAGTATACTTCAATCCAACCCATTCTGTTGGTATTGGAACTACAACTGGTATTTCAGTTTCTAAAAACTATGCAATCGGAGATATAACCAAAACTGTTTCTGTCCCAACCCAAAGCATATACTTACCAAATCATCCATTCAAGACTTCGCAACCAGTTGTTTTTGAAAAGTTAACGGGGTCCAATCCAGTTTCTGTTTCAAATACGGAAGGTAGTGGGACATTTAGCATTCCAGCTGGAGATTCTCAAACACTTTATGTAATTAATAAGTCTAAGGATTATATTGGACTTACAACCGAAGTTGGATTGACAACAAGCACAGATGGTTTGTATTTCAGATCATTTACTGCCAATGGTGATGATACTGATTATCAATATTCATTTGAAACAAATTATACACAAGTAACTGCAAAAGTACAAAAAATTGAATCTACTTTAACATTATCACAATCTCATTCACTTGCAGTAAATGATAGAGTCACTCTTACTGTAAAACCAAATCAGTCAGTAGGAATTGGCACCTCGACAGCAATTGTTGTCAAGTATAATTCTACTAACAACAAACTCCTTATTAATCCTATCGGATTTACTTCAACTGGAGTTAGCACAACTACTAATGAGTTAACAATATCTTCTCACGGTCTTTTGACTGGCGATAAGGTATTCTACGATTCTTCTGATGAAGTTATCTCTGGTCTGGAAACTGGGTCATACTATGTTTACAGAATTGATGATGACACCATCAATCTTTCAAGCACATATTACAATGCACTTTCTTCACCACCATCAGTAGTAAGTTTTGCTTCTACTGGAGGATCTGGTCACGAAATCTCCAGAATCAATCCACAAATCAAAACTATTAGAAATAACAATCTGGTATTTGATGTAACTGATTCTTCTCTCAGTGGATATAACTTCAAACTCTTTGAGGATAAAGATTTCTACAACGAATTGGTTTCTGTTGGGTCTTCAACAACTTTCAATGTTACTGGAGTTGGCACTGTAGGTGTTTCAACTAACGCATCAGTAACTCTGAATTATGGAAGCACTCTTCCAACCAAAGTTTACTATGCTTTAGAAAAAACAGGATACATTAGCACATCTGATAAAAATGTTGCAAACTATTCTCAAATTTTATTTGTTGATAGTGACTACAATGGCACATATTCCGTAACTGGAATTGGAAGCACCACATTTACAATTTCTCTGAGAACTAATCCAGAAAGACCTTCATATACCCAAAGCAATACTGAAGTCTTGAAGTATTCTACCACTTCTTTGACAGAGAAAGGTGGTGTAGATTCCATGAGAATTACATCAAAAGGTTTAAACTATAAGAAACTTCCTAAGTTTGTAAGCATTGCTTCTAGCACTGGTGAAAGTGTTGATATTATTCCAGAGTCTACTAATATTGGTAGAATTAATGAGGTTACTATTGAGGACCAGGGATTTGACTTCTCTGCTGATAAAACCTTAAGTCCAGAAGCATTTGTTTCACCAATCGTCAATCTTGTTAATAGAAACACAATCACAAATGTTGGCGTTTCTTTCGGTGGTGCTAATTACACATCTGCTCCAGACTTAGTTGTTGTAAATCCACTGACTGGTCAAGCATACACCAATGGTATTTTAGAGGCAAAGTTACAAGGGTCATCCATTGATGAAGTTGAAATTGTCGAAGTCCCCAGAGGTCTTTCGGATACAGTTAATAAAGTTTATGCTGTTAATAATAGCAATGGTATTGGAATTGCAAGTTGCATTTCATCTACCTCTGGTATCTTGACATGCATCTTAACAACACCTATTGCTGGTTTCACTACTGATGCATTCTCTATTGGCGATAAAGTATTCTTGGAGAATATTAGAAAGTATGGTACTTCTGGAGATGGTTTCAACTCTTCTAATCATGAATATAATTTCTTCAATGTAATTGGATATACGAATTCAAATCCAGCTCGAGTAGTTGTTGATATATCACCATATACAACAAATGCTGGTGTTGCAATTACTGACCAAAACAATTATGCATCTATTATCAATCAAACTGATTACCCAACATTTACTATAACTCAAGAAACACTCAATTTCATTATTGGAGAAACACTCTTCACTTTGGATGGGTCAACATATGTTGAAAGAGATTTAGTTGTTACTGAAAACTTGAGCGACAGTATAAAAATTTATGGTAGCTATGAATTAAGTGCTTCTGAAGTAATTCTTGGTAAGGATTCTGGAACTATTGCTACTGTAGAGTCTCTTGATAATAATAGAGCATTCTTTAGACTAGATTATTCCTTGAGAAAGGATATGGGTTGGTCTGATGATATCGGTAAGATGAATCTTGATTATCAAGTAACACCCGATAATGACTACTATCAAAATCTCTCTTATAGTATCAAGAGTCCTATTGAGTATGAAGACCTTGTAAATCCAGTAAATCGTTTACTGCACACCAGCGGTCTTAAGAATTTTGCGGATACTGAGATTTCTAGTAAGTCTACTGTCGCTGCTGGCACTAGCATCTCGTCTTCAAGTCTTGCATTGTTGGATATCATCTCTGAGGAGAGAGTTGATACAATCAAGAATTACGACCTTGCTATTGACATTGACACTCAAAGTTTCTCACCAACAAAGTCCAAATTCTTGAAGTTGCAGAATAAGAAACTGTCCAATTATATTGAGTGCTTAAGCAACAGAGTGCTTCCTATCGACAATGTTAGCGCACAATTCTCCAGCAATAATGGAGAAACTGAATTGTATGCCGACATATCTGACTATAGCATCAATGACGGATATAGCAGATTCTTAGTTCAGATTGTAAATCCAGATAATACTGAAAGACAGACTACAGAGGTAATTACTCTACCTTCACCATCTGGCGACATTGTTACGGTTGAGAAGGGGTCAGTATATAATACAGCAAATGAAGTTGGTGAGTTAACTGGATTTATCAATGGATCCAACGAACTTTCACTCAGATTTATTCCTGATGAAAAGTTTAACTCAGACTATGATATTAAGATTCTGAAGAATAATTTCTCCAGTGGTCTTACTGGAATTGGCACTCAGTCTATTGGATTTATCAATCTTACTGGAGCAAATGTTTCTGTTGGAAGTGCAACTACACAAACATTCTTCAGTGCAGATACTGGTTCAGCAAAAGCATTCTTTATTAATGCTGAGGTTGAAAACAGGACTACTGATGAAATTAATTATGTTGAACTTTATGTAAGTCACAACGACACTGACACATATATTTCTGAATACTACTTTGACAATGATTCCCCATCAGAATTGACTGGAAGATTTATTGGATCTTTCAGTGCTAATATAGATTCTGGTGTTGTCTCAATCAAATATAACAATACAGATTCTAATGATGTATTTGTTAGGACTAGAATTGTTGGATTTGGCACTACAGCATCTGGCATTGGCACCTATAGATTTAAGAGCTCTGGTCAACCAGATGGTTCTGAAAATACCGCAAGACTGGAAAGTGGATTTGTCAATGCATCAGGTATTTCCACAATACTGACAGTTTCTAAGAGTGATGTTACTTCTATTAAAACTATTGCAAGAATTGGATATGGAAGCACAACTTCATTACATCAATTGTTGACCATTCATGATAATACTGATACATATCTAACTCAATATCCATTCTTATCTGATGATAGTGTAACTGGTATCGGCACCTTCGGGTCTGAAATCAGTGGGTCTGACTTGATAGTCAAATTCTACCCAGACGCTTCAGTAACTGATACTGTTAATATTCAAACCTATAGTGAAATTATTCAAACAGAAAGAGATTTAATCAACATTCCATTAGATTTAACTTATGGCACCATTTCAGAATCTGTCTCAGTTTCTGCATACAATGGAAGAAATGGAAATAGAGTTAATAAGTTAGACTTTGACCTTAAGACTAATAATACACCTATTTTCCAGAAAACCTTTAATCCATCAAACACTGATGTTTTAAATCTTGGCACGGGCACCTTTACAATTAAAGATCACTTCTTTAGCACAGGTGAAAAATTAAATTATGTTTCTGCATCATCATTTAGTGGTCAATCTTCTAGTGATATTCAAGTTTCTGGAGCAAGTGACCTCCCAGACGAAGTTTATGCTATTAGAGTTAACAGTGACCAATTTAGATTAGCAACTTCTAAAGCGAATGCGACTGCTGGCACTGCAGTAACATTTAGTTCTTCAGGTAGTGGAAACGCACATACTCTTGAAATGTCCAAGAGAATGGAAAAATCCATCATTCTTGTCGATGGTGTTGTCCAAAGTCCAATCGCATTTACTCCAAATACATGCACTCTATTTGATAATGGTGGATCTATTGGTGTAGGAAACACTTACTTCTCAGTTTCTGGAATATCTTCAATACTCCCTGGAGATCTTTTGAAGATTGATAACGAATATGTCAAGGTTGATTCTGTTGGTCTTGGCACAACTTCTGTTGGACCTATCACAGGAACTGGATCTTTTAACATTGTTAAGACAGTAAGAGGATTTGTTGGATCTTCAGCATCTACTCACACTGATGGCACTACTGCAAGAGTTTATCTTGGATCTTTCAACATCGTCAATAACAAAGTATATTTCACAGAGCCTCCACAAGGAAACAGCACAGATGTTGTAGATCTTGGTAATATTCCTACTCCAAGGTCATCATTCAGCGGTAGAGTATATCTGAGAGATGATTACTCCACTAACCAAATCTATGACAATATTTCGAAGTCATTCACTGGTATTAATTCTTCATACACTTTGACTGTTGGTGGAGCAAATACAACTGGAATTGAAACTGGAAGTGGTGTATTGTTTATTAATGATATCTTCCAAACACCAACTACACAAAATAATGTAGGAAATAACTATAGTTTCACCGAATCTGCTGGTATTTCTACTGTAGTCTTTACTGGTATTACCACTTCTGGTGGATTACTAATTTCTGATTATGATGTCAACACAAATCAACTTCCAAGAGGTGGAATTATTGTTTCGCTTGGTTCAACACCTGGTCTTGGATATGCACCTCTTGTCGGAGCTGCTGTAACTGTAGTTGTTGGTGCTGGAGGGTCTATCGTATCTGTCGGTCTTGGTGCTAGCGATATAGTTGGATCTGGATATAATGGATTGGTTTCAATCGGTGTATCTG